>Ga0209756_1000040_pt1 | contig 123028 bp, 147 predicted proteins | sample ETNvirenome_6_85_FD_184071 | JGI IMG/M metagenome (GOLD analysis project Ga0209756, IMG submission 184071) | Marine viral communities from the Pacific Ocean - ETNP_6_85 (SPAdes) (version 3) | ecosystem: Environmental > Aquatic > Marine > Oceanic | place: Pacific Ocean | collected 2013-06-19 | reverse complement strand
CTTTATTATAAATAGCACCAATATCGCCTCCTTTGTACCAGAAGCTGTGATGAGCATTCATTAGAGTGAATATAACAGTTTCATAATCCTCACCTTCTAGAGTCAATTCTGATATAATCCTCGGCTCTTCTACGTATATCTCTTCATACTGTTTCGCTTCCACTGTGATTTCTAGATCAGGTGTGTGTGCAAAGGTTAAAAGACTTAATAGTGATAACAACATAATTCCTCACAATAAAAAAGGTGACACATGAGTATCACCCTTAGTTTTTACTCATCCAGTAAAATTTTACTTGGTTTGCACAAACTTGTAAAGCTTTTCGGCTTCTGCTAAAATAGCTTCTGTCTCTGGTGGCTCTGGCCACGTGACAGTTTTTGGATCAATTAAATCTCTATCACATAAATACCTAACTCTGTCATATTCAATTTGGTATTTTGTCATTAAGATTCCTTCTGCTTGTGATAACAAACCAGCTCTAAGGCTATACGCACTACTCATAATTTCCTCCTTTTGTGTGTGTGTGTGATTTATGAGTGTTATAAATATAAACTGCGGCAGATAAAATGTATAAAAAAAGGTGACCGAAGCCACCTTTTTCATCCTAGAATCTAGTCTCGAAAGATTAGATTATATCCATATCCAAACATGTTACTGTTCCGTAGAAGTCAGCACGAACCATTTTCTTTCCGTATCGGGTCATTACACCTTTTCTAGGTGTGAAGTCCTCAGGAGCGAAAATTGTAGGAGTAACAATCAACGGTACGTATGGAGCATAAACGTATCCTGTTTCAAGATATGATCCACCTTTATAACCTACAAGGATCTTATTTCTAGGGAAGTAAGGATCTTTGTAAACGGTGAAACGATTTGAAAGAGAACCGATTGCTGCAGCACCCAATTGGAAAGGAGCAGAAGCTTGACCGTTTCCATCGATTTTAATGCTTGGCTTGTAAAGAATAGAAGCTTCAAAGATTGTAGCAACCTCAGGAGAAACTACGATAAAGTTCGCAGATCCACGAAGTGTCTTTCTATGAATTTCATTCGCTACATCGATAATGGTTTCAACAAGAGTCTCATACCATTCTCTAACTGTACCAGTAAATGAAGGTCCAGTTGCCAAGTTAGATGCAAGAGTAGCAGCATTACCGTTTGTCTTATTAACAAACTTACCAGGAGATCTACTCCAGTAGTAGTTAGCACCACGTGCTTCAACAAGAAGGTCATTAAGAATTTCACGATCGATTTCCAATGCAATTTGCTCAGAAAGAATCTGGGTCAATTCAACCTCAGCATCCAACGAGTGATAAGCATTAAGATCTTGCGCAAGTTCTGGTGACCAACGAGCTCTTAACTTACGTGTGGTCGCTGTAACTGCAATAGATTCGATCTTAATGTCGATTTCAGGGATGATAGGCGTTGGAGATGATGCAAAGTTAGATTCGAATGATGGAATAACTAGTGTTGCACCGGTAGAATCCGCTTCACTATCAAACTTATCAGCAATTGCAAATGAAGCAGTCATTCGACAGTCTGCTTTAGTTCTGATATTGGTAGCTTCAGCTGTAGCAAAAGATGTGTCAACTTTAAAAATTGCTTTTACGTGATCACCATTGATAGGATCTGAAACAAAAGTAGACCCAACAACACTTCCAACTTCATTAAGGCGACGAATATTAAGAATTCCTGCACCCTGTTGAAATGTAGGACCGGCTGAACGGAGATCTAAATGAGTTTCATCATCAGAAGCTGAAAAGAATGCAAGAGATTTTGCATTTGTTTTATCAAAATTAGCACCAAGCTGTGCTATTGGAAATATTCCAGCTGTATAAAATGATGTTCCTGCTTCGATCTCACGAGTCAGCTGAATATCAAAATTAAGCAATTTACCGTCAGATCCTGTTGCTTGGAGCTGTGCACCATCAATAATTGCTGCAGTACCGTTATAAGCACCAACAAGTGCAGCTGCAGGTTTCAATGACGCAGAATGAACTTTAGTATAAGCTGAACCTACCAAGTCATAGTTACCACCAACAGCATTAGCACCGCCGCGGATGCCCTTACCGGTAGGTGAACCATAAATTGATTGACCCGCTGCATATGTTGCTGCATTATCTCTAACTCCGTCAGAGTTAAGACCGCCTAGGTTTCCAGCGTTACCTCTTGCGTCATCACCACCGACATCAGTGCCGTATGTGTAATCAAGATAGAAAAGAAGACCTGATGGAAGACTCATTGGCTGAATTGAAACCAATTCGTTAGCAACAAGACCACCGAAGACACGTCTTACAATTGGAAATGCAATGTTAGTGAAACCTTGAAGATCTCCTGATGTTCCCATTGCTCCGTTTGATGATATAGATGAAATATTATTTGATTCTCTAAGCAATTGAGCAGCTTGGTTTTCTAAGAGGCGCGCCATTGTTTCACGACTGTGTTCAGCGAGACCTCTAAGAAGACCAGTTCTGTTCCACTTAGAAATCAAACGATTACCTTCAGCACCGACATTTCTGTCACGAATGCCTTCAGTGAGTTGATTAAGTGTAAATGATCTGGACATTATTTTCTCCTTATGAAATTATCCATTTTAATAAATTGTTATTTTAAACCTGCAAGTTTTGCCCATCTTCCAAGCTCTGTGTTGCCAGTATTTTTACTAGCTGCTGAGGTTGTTGGACGAGAAGAACTACCAAGTGTTCTTGACTCATTAATTGTCTTGCTTCCGCCTTTTCTAGATCTAGAAAAAGTTTCTGTTAGACTTCTAAATAGAGTCTTTGCTTCATTAATTGAACCTGCTTTATCAAGAGCTTTTATGATCGACTTACGTTGCGATTCATTTAAATTCTTATTTTGGAGAAGCTTGTTCACATAAAGAAGCTTTGCATTAAAAAGATTGAGATCTTCCAACTGCTCACGAAGTGATTTAACTGCACCTCTGTATTTTGTCAGTTTCTTGCTCAAGTCACGATTCAAGCGGACCTGTTGGCGTAGTGCCTCGTTAAGTTTATTAATTTGTGGAGGGTTGACAAAAGGATCTTGTCCTTCAGAGCCGCCACCGAAAGATCGCTTAACGCCGACCTTGCCAGTGCCCTTTCCACCGTAAGAGTTTTTAATTCCTGCATTTGCGTGACCTTTTCCGCCGTATTGGGCTTCCATATCTTTAGAGATACCTTTTCCTTCACGTAATGTTTTCTTAATATTTCTAAGTTCTCTACGAAGCATAGCTGGATCTATCTCGTAAACTTCTTCAAGTCCTCCAGGACCTTCAGGTTCTTCACCTTCGTCTTCTGGCATTTCAAATTCTTCTTCATCTTCTACTTCAATATCTTCAGCTTCAGGTTCTTCACCTGCTAATTCACCTTTAAGAAGATCAACTAAATTTGCTAATATTTCATCAACAGCAGAATTTCCAGTGTCTATTTCACCTTCGTCACCTTCAGATGCATCGTCCATAGGAGGCATTTCCATTTCAGGAGCTTCTTCACCTTCGCCAGCTGGAGGTCCTCCAAACAGATCCATATCACCAACAGAAGCAGGAGGTTCTTCGCCTTCTTCATCCTGTTCCAATAAACCCATAAGCTCATTAAGCTCAATGTCACTTAATTCTTCAACGCCGTGATCGGATTCAATTCCTTCGTTAACTGCTTTCTTAAGTGATCTAAGATCTACTTCATAAAATGTTTCTTGTGCCATGTCGTTATTCTCCTTGAGGCTTACATCATTATTTATTACGTTACTTTCTAATTTATCTGCATTTCTTTCTAATTTATCAGCAATATTGAATAATTTTTCCCTTTCAGGTTTAGATAAATTACCAATTGCTTCATTAACCACTGAATTCATCGCTGATTTTGACGATTGCGTATTTAGATCATCGAAAATATCTTCTCCACCTAAAAGTCCGAGAAGTGCACCAATTGCTGATTCGTCTAGAGCAACTGATTCAGAACTATTATCTTCTGGTGCACCATCTTCTGGTTCACCACCTAAGATATCTGGTGAAGTATTTTTATTACTATCACCGTCAGCAACTTTATCAGCATCTTTATCGCCATCTTCGTCATCCTGTTCTAGAATGGCTTGCTCAATAAACTCACGAATCTTAGGGGTAACAGATTCTAGAATTGCGTTTTTCGCATTGACTTCTGCTGCCTCCCTAATTTTCTTGGCATCAGCTATAGCCTCTTCGTATATACTCTTCGACATTAATTTACTCCAATTTGGAATGCAATATATAATTATAACTTTCGTTATTAAATATCTTGATTATCCTATTCTTTCTCGATATCGTTAAGGATTTTTCTAATATTATTCTGTTGTTTTAGAACTGCTCTTTGGTATTTGGCACCTTCCGGATCTTCTAAAAAGTCCTGAAGGTTATACATCGCAATATCATCATTGGCTCCGGAGAGATCTTTTGCAGGATGCGCAAAACCTAGTGTTCCTGTTTGCCTATACGGTGCTCCTGCAGAACTATCTGCCCAATTGGACTTTAGAGCATCCCCACCTATTGGTGGGCCATCGAATCCCCCCTGTCTATATATTGTCCTATGAGAAAATGGAGATATTCCGTCTCGAGCAGGTGTGTTAAATTGCATTTGTTCAGCAATTGTAGCCTGACCTTTTGTGAAAGATCTTGCATCTGTTGATGCTTGTGCACCGAAATCATTAATAAAAGTCATTCCACCAATTTTATTATGAAGCTCCGGTGTCATATCTTCAACAAAATCATCCAATTCTTCTATTTCTTCCTCTTTAATATTTGAATCATTCATACTTCCTACGGGAAAATAAGACATACTTCCAGCAGTTGTTCCTAAAACAGGGTCATGACCATGATACGAATACTTTCTAAGCGATCCGTATCCACCGCCTGGTCGAGGATCGCTTAGAGTAGCTTTGGTATCTGAATAATAACTCATTCAATTATCCGTTTGATGTTGAAAAAGAACGCCCCATTATATAAGTGCCTAAAACTGATTGCTTTGAAATTTCTTTAGACGTAACTGATGGTGACACAGATCCACCTAAGCCTACACCGAATTCTGCACTACTTAATTCAGTATTACCTACAATGTTTCCTTCATAAACAGGCTGATCAGCAGCATTCATACTTCCTGGACCGGGTGAAGTTAAGTTAGGCGTATATGGAGTTGATGGCAGACCGCCTCCTCCAGTTTGGACATCTTCAAGATTTGGTGCATCTTCATAATCTAAATTAAAACTATTGATACCGTTACCACCTACTACAGTTCCATTTATCACATTTTTTTCAAAGTATTCTTTTCTTTCTTGATCAGATAATTCTCCTGCATGAATTGGTGAATTACTAAAGATCTTTTGCAAGTTTGTTTGATTTCTTGCTCCAAACTTTTTATTTGGTGGTACTGGTTGTTGTATAATTATTTGTGGTTGTTCAGCCATGATTACTTCCTACGCTTCAATGTTTTTGAAATTTTTTCTTTAAGAACTTTAACATTTCTCAACTGCCTTCTTAGAGAAGCTTCTTTCAAAATAAGCTTATCATAGTGCTTTAAATACTTATCAACATTTGTTTCGCTGTTGTCTTGTTTCATCATTCCCATTTGTGATAATTTTTCACGTTCTTCAGCGATAATTTTCTTAAGCAATTTATCAGTTAGTTTTACCTTTTTCATAACACACTCCTAGTAAAAGATGCGACAGTTATATGTATCACACATAAGAAAATTTATCTTATTTTTTTACAGAATCAGCAAAAGCTAAAGATGCCCATTTTCCTGCAGCTTCTTGACCAAATATATCTGTAGGATCATTTTGACTTACTGCTATAGCAGCTTTATCTCCCGATCTCACGGGTGAAACAATATTACCTTTATTATCAGCAGAAACTTGTTCTTGTAGTGTTGTCATTGCTGTATCTTTTAATATGTCTGCAAGTATTGGATCATTAGTCATCGAAGATGCAAGATTACTTACCTTATTTTCAAACTGCTTATTGGGTTTACGAGAACTTTCTCCGCCACCATAGTTTATATTATCTAAGTGTCTACTGCGCTTTCTACCCTGATTACCTTCTTGCATATTTTTCTTATAACTTTGTCTATCAATCGATTGTGATTTTGATTCACCTAACATATCTATCATTTGTGAGTTAGAATGAGGAAAAAAGCTTTCTTGCATAATTTCAACCATACACTCCTTGATAATCCCCTTAAGAACACTTCTACTTAGCTTAGACACTTACCACCTCAATATTTCATTGCATATTCTATCAATCTTATCTGATTTTGTAAAAATTTTATCTAGATCACGCCTGTCTATTTCTTTTCCTTCTCTTAGCATGAATGCACCTGGCGTTGAAGGTTCTGAAACCATGTCAAAACATATTAGCTGAAAATCATCTTGTACAACCTGTGTATCACCTTGACTTCTTGTTGAGCCTACACCTCTTGAAGATATTCCTAATGTTACGCCACTCTCTATTAAACTTTGGATTATCTTTCCTTTTGGTGTGTCTAGTATTTCTATTGCTCCGTAAACTGAGTCGCCATCCATGTAAGCTTCTCTAACAATGTGAGATACATTTTTCAACTCAACAACTGAAGAGTCTGGATGGTCACATTCGCCTAATGCTCTATTTTCTTTAATGAGTTTTTGATAATTTATTACTTCCCGTTCAAGTATAGACTTAGGATAAACTCTTCCATTCTGATTTAAAGTTTCTGCGCGCTGTATGATTCCTTTTAAGATTAATCTTCCTCCATTTTGAATTTTAGATTCATTAATAGATTCTTTGTCAAGATTTAATGGGCACCACTCAGTAAGTAATTTTAAATTAGACATTACTTATCCTCCTTAAGAATTTGTTCTTTAAGATTTGATACTGTCATAAATTTTGTAACGATATCATCATTTATTGTATCTGTATTTAGCTCTTGGACTTTGCTAATTACGTTATCTATTTTGCTTCTAGTAAATTCACTATCAGTTTCTATTTTATATTTTTTCATTGCATTTACTGTATTTTCTTTTAGTGAGACAAGGTATTTTCTCATATCTCCGTGATGATTTTCTGTACAGTACAAAGAATATTTTTGAATTATCTGTTTTTGTTCTTCATTTAAATTTGTATTGTAGCGTTGATTAAGTTTTTCAGTCATTAAATTTATAACTAGCTTATCAGTTAAATTTGGATCTATTTCAGACTTTGTAATTTCTGTTTTTTCTTCAGTAAGCATTCTAATAACTTTATCTTCTAAGTCAAGTACTTGTTTAAGATTTGATTTATCACCTTTTGACCACTCATTGAAAAGCTGTTGGACAGTACCGTATTGGCGGTAATTTCTTACCTTTCTATGATAGAATTTCGAATCATCGATAATATGATTAATGTCTCTTATTAATCTAGACTTTTCTCTATCTATTTCTGTTTTATTACATCTTCTAATTGCATCTTTCGCTTCATTTATGATTTGGAGTGCAATTCTTTCACTACTAGCATGCGTCTTGATTAAAGCATTAAAGAGTCGAAATTCTTTATAAAGCTCAGTATTGTTATTAAATCTTTTCTCTATAATTCTAAGCGATTTATTAGCTTTAGCTTTCTTACCCTCTACCAAATTAGAGCTAATGTTCATTAGCAATAGTTCGTACATTATGCCTATGTTTCTTTTTTTATTGTGTTTCATCTTTATCTTCTTCCTCCGTCGATTCTTTGCTTTCAGAGATTACTTTTTTATTAATTGATAAGATATTATCCATTTTTGATAATGTGTTTTTAAGTCTGTCTGTCATAAAACCATTTTGTTCTATTTTCATATCTAAGTATTCACCGATTTCGAAATCTTCTTCCATTTTTATTGAGCCGGCCCGTTTAAGATCTTTATTGTTACGCCAAAGCCCGTCTAATGAATTTTGATTTCTTTTATCTTGATATGCATTATTCACAACTTTATCGCCAAATAAGCTTCCGTTTAGCTTTTTCTTTTCTTTTCGTTGAAATTCTTGTTGTGCTTCTTTTTGAAATTTCTCAAATTCAGTCAATTCTTCATCATCGCGTTCATCAACATTTTCTTCACTTAGTAAGTCATCACTAATTTTAGCAATATTGTCTAATATTTTAATCGGTGCATCTTCATCTTCCATTGATATCATATTTTTCTCAGAAAGCCCTGGAGGTGGTCCTCCACCGCCTAAGTCAATTGTAGGTGCTGGACCACCTCCCATTCCGCCTAATCCGCCGCCTACCGGTCCTACTGATTCTCCTCCAACAGTTGTGGCTTCAATCTCTAAATCTTGAACTTTGTCTGTTGTTAGACCGCTAGCTATTGCATCAATTTCTTCATTTGTAAGTTTTAAAATATTTTTTTGCACCCACCTTCTATCAACTAATCCCGGTGTTGTAAGCGCTGTACTGGCTGCTTCAAATCTAGATTTAAATAATTCTAACTTTTGCTGTTGTGCTATTGTTGATGGGTTTGAAAGTTTAAGCGAAAAATCCAAGAGTTCTTCGTTGCTAAAACCATTACAATATAAGTGAATAACAGCAACTTTATTAAGTTCTGATAATATAGTTCTTTGTATTCTTGCAATTGTACGACTAAATCTAATATCTTCTTGTGAAAGAGTTGCCTTAGCACCCAAACCTTCATCATAGCCTAGATAAGCCTTTGGAATTTTTAGCGCAGCAAAAAGCTTCTTTTGGATGTATTCAACATCATTTGTCTCTCCCGCCATTGTTCCACCACCAAGTGTTTCAATTGATGTACCCGAATCTGATCCTCGTACGGGTATATAATAGTCTTCATCAACAGAAAGTGGATTATATCTTAAATCAACACGACCATTATTTTTGTCAACGACTGGCGCTTTTTTTAATGATGATTGTACTTGTTCCATATAATTTGCAATATCTTCAGGTGGTACATTACCAACGTCAACTTTAAAAACTCTTCTTTCAGGAGCTCTAACGATTCTGTAAACTAGCATAGCATCTTCTAGTAAGATTAATTGTCTCCATATTCTTCTAGCCGGCTCTAATACTGAAGATCCATAAGGTAGAAAAGCATCATTAGCCAATAATCTAAAGTGCGATACTTGCCAGTTTTCTAAAACCTGATTTCCTTGTGTTAACCATCTAAATCGTACTGCCATTGGATCGTTAGGATCAAAGCCTTCTTCTCTTTCGACTTCTGATATTGGTAATGGAAAGCAATTTATAACACCATATTTCGGACTTACATCGTTAAATAGAAAGAAGTCACCATATTTGCAAAGATTTCTAACCCAAGATGTCATATTAAATTCAATATTAAGAGTTTCATAAAATAACTCATTCAATACTTCTCTAATTCTAGAATTTTCTGAGTATATGTGAAGAGATCTACCATTTTCATCACCTGCAACAGATTCTTCAGAATATATGTCCAATGCACTTGCTATTTCTGGTGTATATTCCATTTCAGAGAAATCTGAATATCTTGCCATTCTATCGTATGTTCCATATGCAGACATCGCTGCACTATACACTTGAGATTGATTCTTTTTAAATATCTCAAAAGCAGAAGAAGGTGTACTCTTTCCATCAAAATCAAGAACAGATCGCTTAACAACTGGCCCACTCCTAAAGAGCTTTGTTAGCCTTCTAAATAAGCTTGCTGTGCTTTGATTTGTCTTTCTGTCAGCCATTCATTCCTCACTTAAGAACCCACATCATATCTGTAGGTATCTGGTTTCTATTTTTTACATTTAAAGATTTGATTTGTTTTTGATGTGTATTAGCGTCAACCTTCTTTGAACCATGACCCCCTCCAACATCTTTTATTACATTCTCTGGCGTACCATCATAATGTTTAACTTCTCTTTTCATTGCTGCCAACATAGCATCATTAAGTGTCTTGGAATCCTTACTGTAGCCTCCTGCTGCATCAAACAACCATGTTCCTATTGCAAAACTCATGACCAGGTCATCATGATATCCGCGTTTAGCTTGAGCTTTTCCGCTTGACCATGTAAATGTCTTAAGCTCTTCATAAAATCTAGAAGACTTAATTATAATCTGCTTATTTCTAAGTACTTCTTCTAGTTTAGAAAGAATTGTACCTCTAGATTTTCCATTAGTATTGAAACCTGCAGTTTCTACAGATGAAGGAGGGACATAATCCCCTATATAAACACCTTTCTTTCTTCTATAGTATATTCGTGGATATTTTAATTCTTGCAATTTTAAAATTGTTGCATATCCGTAACTATTATTTTCAGGACATAGTAGTGCCTTGTTATATTTTAGACCGTATTCATTAAGCAATTCAGCAAATGTATCAGGTCTTATTTTACCTTTGTACTCAGCAACACACTTCCCTTCTGTTGTGTCTATTACATGAAATGTTGAATAATCCTTAGAGTCACCTCTAGAAACGTCTGCTGATATTACATAGTCATGCTCAGATAGTGGGTAGTCCCATATCCAGACATTTCTATCATCATATTCTCTTGCTATCGGTGGTTCTACATTGTTTCTAATCCATTCTATATCGCCATCAGACATAAATGTTTCACCTGACGTGGTGAAGTCGCATAAGTATTCTTGTGCTATTTGACGCTTATTCATATTATTTGTGGTCTTATCAAACCACTCTTGATTTCTGTCAGGTATGACATCCCACATTAACTTTATTGGATTAAACTCATTTAATCCCGCCTCAGCTTCTGTGTAAAGCTTATAATATTGACCACCTACACCGTTTGGTGTAGACAACAAAATAACTCTACCCCCAGTTGAAATTGTAGGATAGATACCTGTCCAAATTGTATCGAAGTTTCTAACAAATGCAGCTTCATCAACGATAAGTAGTGATAGCGCTTCTGATCTACCTGCATCTTCTGATGTTGGAATTGCTTTAATTTGTGAACCATGACTAAATTGTATCATTTGCTTATTATTAGCAACAATGTCAGGGATCATCAACCACTTAGGTAGACTTCTGATCATTGTCTTGACTTTCGTAATGAAGTTCTGTGCTACTGCTAATTTAGTAGCGATGATCAATATATTCTTTTCTCTTTGGAAAAGCGCCATCCAAACAGCATAAGCTGCAACTAATGTTGATAATCCTAACTGCCTAGACTTTAAAACAATGTTAAATCTATTGTCAATAAAATCTTCTAAACAATCATCTTGAAAATCATAAGTGTCAAAAGCTATTAATCCCTTGACAGGATGTTGAATTTTCAGATAATTGTTAAAAAAATATGACGGATCTTTTCCGCACTTAATAATTTCTTTAACTTGCTTTGATTTGCTCATAGTTATGATATGGTTACGTAATAATTCTTTCTATAATATGCTGTTCTTTTAGCAGAGTATGGACACATACTGACAATTTCAATTGAATCATCTTCACTATCTTGTTTAGTCTTTAAAGCTCGCCCAGCCAATGACTTGAACTCTGCTTTTACATCTTTGAGATACTGTTTGCACATTTGCTTAAGTTCACTATCATATTTTTTAACTTGTGATCTAGTATCCTGATCTTGCATAATATTGATTACTGTCACGCACTTAATAATTAGTTTATTGCCTTCTAGCGAACCAGTCGTACTATGTGTATGAACTCCTCCTGATTGACTAGAGCTACCCCACGTAGTATCAAGAGCTTGCCCTAAACAATTTACTTCATGCCCTGATAGTGTGTTCACGCCTATATATTCCATTTTATCCTCCACAATGATAATAACTATTACCCTACTTTATAAAAAGCCTAGACTTCTCTTCATAAATCTGTGCTATTTTCTTATCATCAGGACGACAGCCATCTTTCCACTCTTGCTGTCGTCCTTCTATAAACCTCAAATAACAATCATGACAAGTTTGCCAGTTTTTAAATGTAATTAAGTCATCTGCACTTTTTATTAAAAACTGACATGTATGACAAAATATTCCATTTGTCTTTTTATTTGTCTTGTCAATGATTACAAATTGTTTACTCGCACGAGACATATGAATCTTTACCTCTTTTAAGTATTTCTAAATTATGATCCACACAATCTTTGATTGCATCAACGTGTGATATGACTAGTATATTTTTAAACCACTTCTTTAACGATACTAAAAGTCTATTACAAGCTTCAAGATTGGTATCATCTAGAGTGCCAAAACCTTCATCAATCATAAGTGTGGTAGTCTTTGACAATGTTGATACATTAATTAATGCAACTCTGATTGCTAGTGATGCCATCATCTTTTCCATCCCGGATCCTAGCTCAATTATACGACGAGAGTCACCGTAGTTAATATAAACATCAAGAGAATTGGATTCTAAATCAGATTCTATTTCAACTGTAAACCCCACAACACCTGATAGTATTTTAGAAATTTCTGTATTTATTGCAGGTAGCATTTTGTTTATAATATGTAAAGGGATACCTTTTTTTGATACTGCAGTACTAAATATATCATAACACTTATTTTGATCTTTTAATTCATCGTATAGGTCACGGTCTTTTTGCAGTCTCCTGAGTGCAGCTTTAAGTTCAGCTAAACGATTGATTGTTTTAATTTTATCAAATTCAAGCTTTTTTAAATATTTGATCTTTTCATCACAAAGCTTAATAAGTTCGCCATTCGCACTAGTGCTGTCTTGACTCTTGAAAGCTGCATCTAATCTTTCATATTCTGCCTGTTGATCTTTGAGAGCCTTATTGTGCCATTTCATGTTTTCTTGTAGTTTAGCTAGCTGCAAATTAGCTCTAGAAGTTTCTGAAATAAGAATGCTTTTCTTTTGTACAATTTGCTCATATTTGCTAATTTTTTCTTCCAGCTCATCATCTTTAATTTTTCTATACATTCCTCTTATATCTGTTAAATTTGTATTCAAAGAAATAAGATTAGCCTCTTGTTGGACTATTACTTTTTTGCTTTTATGGGAATTTTTGATAAATTTACATGTTGGAAATTGATCACCGCAGGGTACATCCTCCAGTATCCTTATAGATTGCTTACTTTGTTTGATATCTTTTTTAATTAAGTCAATCTTATGCTTCATTTCCTTAGCAGAGCTTTCTAAGTTAATTTGTGCAGATCTTCTTTCTTTCATCTCAGCAATATCAAAATTATCTAAAAAACTATTGAGTTTGTTTAGTTTGCTTTGTTTTTCACTAATTTCATTTTTAATATCAGCTATTTCATCATCATCTTCAGATATTTTTGTCTCTGTTTTAATTAGCTTATTATAAACTTTTCTTACATCTGATGCTAGAACAGTAGTTGCATCTGACCTTAATTCATCTTTAAGCGCATCAATTTCTTCTTTAAGTCTAGTAATAGTCTTATCTTCTGACTTAAGCTTTTTGTTGTTTGATTCTACATCAGACTCTGTATTGCTTATTCTTTCTATCCAATTATTTTCGCCTAGTGATTTAAACTTAAATCTAACTTCTTGAGCATCTTTTCTAACTTCTTCATGAAGCTTATCAAAAACTTCTAAGTCTAAAAAATTAGTTAGTATTTGTTTTCTGGCAGTCGCCTTTTCTTTAATAAATGCATTCATTTGACCTTGTGATGCTAAGCTGGTTAATAAAAAATCATCTGAATTACCAATCAATCCTCTGACTATTTTCTCTGTTTCCCTTCTTTGCTCTTCTGTCAAGTCTTCAACCTCATTGTTATCTCTATCAACACGATAAAAGTTTAAGCTTGTAGGAGCCCAAACCCCTCCTTTAGCATTTTTCTTAATTGTCTTGCGATCAATTCTATATCTCTGTCCATTAATAGTAAGCCAAATCGAGGCCTTGCACATATTTTTGCGAGTGTTTATGACATGCAAGTTTTTGATTGAACCTCGATCTGTCGAATTGAATAATGTATAAACAATTGCACCAATTATAGAAGATTTACCTCTAGCATTGGTGCCAAATATTCCAGTTATACCCGAAAGATTGTCAAAATTAATAATGTTTTTCTCACCATACGAAAACAAATTATCGAATTCAATACGATTAATTTCCCATTTTATATTTCTAAGTGTTTCGTCTTGACCTGAGAGTTTATCGACGTATAGATCAATCATTCCGTCTACTTTTTCCCAATGATCTTTAGATATCTGGGCATCTTTGTAATACTCACGAAACATTTTTCTATGTGTGATAGGATCTCTGAGATTTTGTTGGTTAAGTGTTGCATTATCTACCATGACTTTTCTAGGGTCAAATGTTGATTCTGACTTAAAAACTACTTCTTTAGCACCATGATGCTTGACTAGCTCACCTTGTAATCTTTTGCACTCAATGTGCGTTACTGTTTCATCTGTTCTAATTCTAAATCTAACACCCACTGGGTGTATTTTACACTTTTTTAATGTTTCTTCTACAGAACCCATCCAACTCAATGTTATAAAAGGATGATCATGTTTAACTGGAAAAAATTCAACATCAAAATCGTCTGCAGACCTAATGTCCCACATAAGAAAACCTTTTCCTTCACTTTCTCCGTAATTCTGTTGTATTGTAGATCCACAGTATGCAATTGTGCCTTTCTCATTCAGAAATTGGCGCTTATGAATATCACCAAACATTCCAAATTCATAATTTTCAAAGGTACCTAAATTAATCTCACCTTCAAGTTGCCAGTCTGTATCAGTCAAAGAACCTCTAACAGCACCGTGATAAAGAGCGATATTAATCTCTCCTTTAACAGGAACAACTTTGCTATAATTTTCCTCATCAAAGCAAGAAAATACGCACCAGTTAAATCCTGGAATCCCTATCGGGTATGTACCAGACTGCTTATATAAATAAAGATTATTGTTATCAAGCATTGTGATAATCGGTGTAATAGCATCCTGTCTACCTTTATTGAGTATTAATCCATCGTGATTACCCAATATAATGTGTGTAGGAGCTATCTCTGCTAAACTAGTAAACCACCAGCTCAAATTATCAATGAGTTCTGGTGATATACCTTGTGTCTTACTATGAACGATATCACCTCCAACATAGATGATATCTGGTTTTAATTCTTTGCACTGCTCGAAAAAATCTGTAAAAGCTTTTCTATACTCTTTGTGTCTAGACAATCCACGCCAGTGAATGTCTGCAATATGTGCTATCTTCATAAACCCTCGCTATAAGTTCATTATATTATAACGCGAGTTTATGAAGTTTACAATTTGATTTATGAGCGATCCATCCTGACTATAGTATCTTTTTTATCAGCCGGGAAATACAAGTCATAATTAGGAAGGAGAACCCAGCATCTTTGACTTACACAAGGGTAAGGCTTGGATGCACAGCCATCTGTTAAAACAAGATAGCCATCATATTCTGAGCTTACGCCTCTATAATGTAACTCCACACAGTTGAAACATGTACCACCGTGACGCGTTCTGGTTGCTTTAACATTTTTCTTACCTTTCTTCCAAATAAACTTGCTTCTTTCATCAACTGAAGTATCAAAGAAATAAACTGTAAATGTAACATTTTTTGCTAGCTCTGACAACGCACCAAAAAACATTTCAATATCGTCACTACCTATTGAACCTGATTGGTCGATGTATATAACCAAATTACTGGTATGACTTCTGTGCTTTCCAGGATGAATATACGGATACTTTCTATTTAGTCTACGATGTGTTGATGTTTTGTTTGCTCTCTGCCTTCGACCTACAAAAGTCTGTAATACCTTTTTCCAGTCGATTGTTTTATTAAACATTTTTCTAAGCATTTCACGAGTCTCAGCGCTAACAGTACCCCATGAGTTTTTACCATCAGATTTTTTTACTGCATCACCTATGATTTGTTTTACTTTGCCGTCTAGAAGCTGTCGCTGTTCTTCAGAAAGCCCTTCACCCCATTTTCCATGATCGTCAAATCCCCCAGGGATACCTTCCCCACCACCTTCACCGCTCATATCTTCACAACACTGCTGTGCATTTTCATCTTTGCGTAGCTGCTCCATATACCATTCAGATGCTTGACCCTTAGGAAAACTTTCTATTAGTTTTGAAAATTCTGCCCATTTAGCTTTTTGATCCGGATCTTCAATCTTACTTAAGTCAAATGCCTTACCCGGGATAAATCCACCATCAGGTAACTCATCTTCATCAATAAGAGAGTTGATTGCTAAATCTGTTGCTATATTCCACATTGCATGTGGATCTTGCTTTCTTGTAGTACAGTGATTAAAGATAAGATGATAACATTCATGCTTGAGCAAACCGTACACTTCTCTTGGTTTGAGTCCTGCAAGAAACTTGGGATTCCAATATAGTGTAAGAGCGCCATCTTTGACTGTAACACCTGCAGTAGGTATTTGATCGGTTTTGTACTTGCCCATACTTCTTAAGATGGTACTAAAAAATGGTTCGTGCATTAAAAACTTTACTAAGACAGGGTCTAGATTATATCTAGCAGCCTCCTCGTCAGAGACTGCATCGAATATATAATCTGATGTTGTTATTTCTTTTTTTGACATATAACCTCCATGTGTTTACATTATTATTATACAAATTTACATAAAAATATGCACGCAGGTTATTTTGTTTTCCAGTCAACTTTTTCAGATGCATTAACAATATCAACAACTTTCTTTCCAAGAAGCTTGTGAACTTTTCTGATATTATCCAATTGTTCTGTATCCATTATTTCATTAAAGAATGATACAATCATTTCGCCAGATAAATTATTGATAAAAGAACAAGCATTTGAAGTCTGTGTAACTGTCCAATCTTTGATCTTGCAGTGATTAACAAGCTTTACTATTAAATCGTTATGTTTGTCATTAGTTAATTGCAATATTGCCTTTTCATTATCACTCCAGTCATTTAAGATATCCTCAGCAGAATATTGCTTATCATAATTGACTACAAAATCATTAAAAGAAATTGCAGCTTCAACACCAATAAATCCAGTCATGAGTGCATAGAATCCTGCGGGTGTTTCCTTTCCACAACATTTTGTTGGACTCATATTAGCATATTTAAAACTATAGTTAAGTCTATCCCATGATGCTGGATTCGGGTATACCTTACCCGGTTCCATTTCACCCTTATGTCGCAAGTGTGCCGGTTGTTGTCTAATAAATTCTATGACAAGAGGATCGATATCACTATTGTTTTCTGCCCAGTACAACCAGTCTTCAGTTGTTGGTTCTAGGTCGACAACCCAAAAACGACGGGTTAAAGCAGGTCCCATATCATTAACTTGATAGTGTGTACCTTCATTAACTGCAGAATATAATCTGGTTTCAGGGTGTAGTTTCATTCCATTTAGTTCACGATCTAAGACAATCTGGAAAGCACATTGTTGAACTTCAACAGAGGCTCTATTAATCTCATCTAAAAATAAGATTACAGGCTCATTACAAGCTCTTACAAACCAATCAACTGGTGCAAATCTTGTTATTCCGTCTTTTAGTTCAGGCAATCCAATGATATCACCTTCTGTCATTTGACTTAAGCGTCTATCAATAACTGGTAAACCTAATTTAGCACCAATTTGCTTAAATATTTGTGATTTACCAACGCCTGTGGCACCTCTTGCAAGTACAGATATTTCAGGTGGTAAGTTTGATACAACTTGTACGAATGTTTTGATTTCCATTTTAACTCCTTTTGGATAATTTTTATTGTTTTAACATTTATATTATAATTTTTAATTTTTAAATTTGCACGCAAATTAAGCTTTTTGCACAACTTGTAAAGTTTTAGGATGTACACCAATTTTACCACGACTAGTCATAACAGTCGCTTCTTGATGCCAATCGTTTAACCTCAAAGCACCTTCTGAGTCTATTTTGATGATATAACCTAATAACCCATCATGAACTCTTACTAGATCACCTGGATGAATATTCCAAGTCAAAGATGTAGTTTCCCTCTTTTCTTTGCGCATTGTTCTTGCTACATCACGCATTGTGCTTCTGTTTTCTTTCTTCTTGGTCTTATCAATTAAACCATTACTCTTGGCTTCTTTTGCTGCTTTTCTTATTAGCTTTTTACTAAATTTTGCCATAATAATTCCTTTTAGGTAGGTACTTAAATTATACATAGTAAGTAGGAATTATACACGCAATTTAAAACTTATTATCAGCAATATTTCCTGTCATGCTGATAATATTAGGCAAATAATCATCATCAATGTGTTTTAAGATCTCTTTAAAATCAAAGTCTAGATCATGTGCTAGAATAATTCTTCCGCTTCTACCGTTTCCATCACAAAACGGATGAATCCATTCGTAGTAGGCATGTTTACCAAGCGGGTGATCGTATCGTGTTTGCAAAAATTGATCAACTTCACTAGGAATATTTTCCGGATCAGGATATTTTACACCTGACCTAGATGAATGAATAAAGTTTCTTAATGCTCCGGCACCATTATCATTCTCAATAACATCATTACCTAGGCTTTTATGAATATCGATGATATTGTTGATTGTGTTTATCTTGACAAAAGAAGCTGCTTTTCTAAGCGCAGATAAATGTGATCTGATATATTTGTTGTCAGTGCAATAATCTACTGGGTACCCTGCAATGAATTCATTGCTTGCCTTCAAGCATTCATTGTAATCTAACGGATATCTTTCTATCTCATTTGATCTTCTTATGAATTCTGCTAAATCGCTAGCATAGTCTTTACTTTCTTTTGATTTTTTCTTAAATATATCACAAACTGATTTGTCTGACAGTGATTTGTGATTACCTACATTTTCTCCTACTTTGCTTGCTGCTAACTCTCCAATATATCTTCCAAATTCTACATCAGAAGGAAAATGAACCCCAATATCAATCCTAGATTGGCCGATCATTTCTGCTATTGTTTCTAAATCTGCTTGATACTGCGGAAACTGTTTTGCTATTATATTTGAAATAAAATATCCCATTGCAGTGTGTCCGCTTGGGTATGAATAAGTTTCTGATTCTTTTATTTCTTCACTTGGAAAATTTTCATCTACTTTTACAATTTCATCCCTTGGTCTAGCTCGACTATAATACTTTTTAAGTTCTCTAACTATGCCGTCAAACTCATTACATAGATCAGCAATATGATCTAGATCAATATTCAAGTTCTGATTTTCAACAAATCTTTTATATATTTCTTCAGCGTTGCTGTCACTAATCTCTAAAAATGCCGGCGTAAATATAGGATGATTATAACAGTGTATGACTGTCTCAACATCTGTAGTATATCTTTTCGATCCAAATTTTGGTGGATATACAACGGGTACATCGCCAGCTTTTAAATTAATCCTATTTCTTTTCTTGATGTTCTTTTGTGTGCATTCAACATCGTAATCTTTGCCATCATTTTCAAAAAGATGCTTTAAAGACATCATATTTCGTACCCAATTTCTAGCTTAAGAGATCCATTATGTGATTAACTACGCTGTCAATATCATCGTCTGCTGGATGTTCACCGCAAGGAGTTTTTTGGTCATATTGACCGCCACAACTTATACAAGAACCAATTTCTCCTGATTCCTCTTCTTCATCATGCGGATATGACATGTCATCATTATCATAACTAACCCTACCTGTGCCTGACGTGGGTAATTGGTCAAGAGAAAATAGAACGTCATCATTTAGCATAGATTGCATTTCTTCTAATATTATTTTTCTTAATTTTTGTACAGACAAATTTTTCACAGTCCCTCCTAGAAAATAGATCCTGATTTTATACTATCTATTAGATAGCTAATCTTAGAGTCTCCATTATAATTATCTGCCTCAACTAGTCTTTGATTAAATTCTTCAACACTCATTTCACCTACATCCTCAACACCTTCTGTATTGATAATTCTAACTTCAATACCATACGTAAATAATAAATTAGCAATTTTATAAGTCTTGTCTTTTACATCTTCATCTAAAGCTAATGCTACAGGTGTTTGATTTTGGATAATTTTTTGGAAAATAGAATGTTTTATTGACATGTCACTTCCTAAAAGGCAGGTAACATTATGATTACATTTAATCATATCAAAAACACCTTCAACGATTATCAGTTCTTTGTCCCAGTCTATTCTTATTTCATCAAAGATAACATCACGTTTTTTGACTTTTGCATTTACGTATTTTGGCTTTGTTTTTTCATCAATAGCTCTACTTACATAGTAATTTAATTCTTGCTTTTCATCAAAAGAAGGAAAAATAACGCGCCTATTCCAGTAGCCTCCAGTTATACATGTACCTATCTTATGCTGCCAAAGTTTTTCATCAGTAACACCTCTGCTCCGCAAATACTTTAAAACAGATCTAAAATCAGGATCTTTGCACTTGAGATTAGGTGCTATCATCATATAGTCTTTTGGTAATTTAACTCTAATAATTTCAGGTGCAGATTCATCATCTTCATTATTAAGATTATATAACTTAGAATATTCTCTGGCATAATCTGCACCTCTAAAGTCTCTAATTGGTTTATAAAGGTTTTTTCCTTTCATACCACAAACCCAGCAATGATATCGCCAAGTTTCGAGACAAATAGATAGCTTTTTCTTGTTTTCTTTACCACAACTAGGACATTTTACAGCTACGTTAGTACCATCGCGACTAACATCACATTCTCCAAAATGTCCTGTGATAAATTCAATTTTTGATGTTATTGTTTGCATATTACAAATTATAACATACTACTCGTCATTTTTCAATAAAAAATAACTCTTTCCAATAACATAAGCATCAGCTACATCAAAGGCTTCATTACATAATCTTATCTTACCTTTATTAGGCCCGCTTTTAAGTGTCTTGTACGGCCACTGGATTTTGATTTGATCGCTATTGTTAATAACCTTAACCCACTCCCAAACCTGCTCCTTGGTTTTCTTTTTTGACTTTCTATCTATTTTTATTCCTGCTGTTTTTCTTGCAGTATTTACGTTAATAGATTCAACTTCTGTGTTTAAATCTGAATGGCATATCCATCTAATTACACCATTAAATTGTGCCAGCGTCATAAGTGTTTTTGCAGAAGAAAGACCGGGACGAAATGCTTGTAAGTTTTCTTCAACAACAACTTTTCTAAAAGGATACAAAACAGTTAAATAAAGCAGCTCTGTTTTAACTTTACCAGCTTTTGCATACATTCCTTTATGTTTACTAAGGTCAATGTATCCTGATCCCTTAAGTCCATCCTCGTCAAACACACACCAACCTGTACAAGATGTTGATATGTCGAGTGCAAGTATCATTAAAAATCCTTTTTTATTTTAAACAGAAAACCATCATCATCACGTTTTATTACAGGCTGCGCTAAGTTTGCTCTCATGATTACATTAAGATTGTCATCGTGAACATTGATGCCTGTAATGTATACAAATTTTGAATTATCGTCGTTTGTATCGTTTGATGCTGATAGTAATTTATACTGCGGATTTGATGAAGAGTTAAATAATCCTTGTGGGCAGAATGCATTTAGTGTCATAACATGCATATTATGCTCACCCTTAAACTTAAGATCTGTCTTGTCTTTAGCAAAGTAAAAAGCATGAGGCGTCTTGATTACTGCAATACCTTCGTCATAGAATATATTACCATGATTAGCAAAAGATGCTTGTGTTGTTAGGCAATTTGCCCTATATAAACCACCAATACCATTGTCTTTGAATGTCAAATTGATCAAACCTCTTGACCCTGTAAGCGCTTCATCTGTTGCGATAAATGATCCAGGATGAATTCTGTTCCCATAGTAAAGATTTGATATATCAAATACAACGATCTCATTAGAACTTAAATCTCGTGTACGCTGTGCTATTGTAAGAACTGCTCCTGGAGCTACACCTGGGTTTTCAGGTGAAGAACCAACAATTTGCTCAAATATACTGCCTGTTTGGAAAATCAACCCTTTATAAAGTGATGATGTAGGTATTAGATTCTCTAGACTAATGTTTGAATAATCTGTTCCGCCTCCCGGCGTTTTAAAAGAAACCAAAGCATTAGAGCTAGTTATAACAGGAAAGTAATTAGGTCTAAACTGACCATTGTCATTTGGAAGAATTGTAAAGTTTCTTTTTCCAATCGATCCGGAATTATGAGTAACTCCAGCAGTACTCAATTTAGCGTAAGGAATTTCTCCGTAAACGTATTCATCTGCGGTTATATTTTCTATAGTCTTATTAATTATAGATGCAGTCAAATGGTATAGACGAGGAAACTCTCCATGAATTAATTCTCTAGTAAAATTCTCTAGATTTATTAATTTTCCGCCAACACCAAATGAAAAAGAAACATTGAATGGATCACCTGTTGTCCCGACTATCTTTTGGAACGGTGTAACAAGTACATCTCTTTTTCTTGTTTCCATCTGATAAAAAGGAGGCACATAGAATATCAATCCGCTAGGGTCATCTTTTGATACAGGACCTTTGTTATGTACTTCATCTAATTCTGTATTGAATAAATATTTATTATATAGCTTAATATCATGAATTTCAGCATTAAGCGGATGTGCTAAACTTCTGTCAGCTACAGATGGATCTGACGCCCCACCCATAAATGTTACTCCTTCTGCACTTGATGCGTTAGAATTAAAAAATTCTACTACTGCGTCTCCGGAACCTACATTTAAGTTGGGGCCATCATAGAAATTACCTAGAAATATAGCATCAAAGTTATCTTGAATTACAGAAGAGGAAGGAATATTAAAGGTTGTCTCTGTATTTGTTCCCGACCCGCCCTGATTATTGATTTCATCAATTACAATACTACCTGAAGCATCATTTATATTTAATCCGCCCCACCTTACTGAGACGTGATGCCACTTATTTTGTTCTAGAGCGTTATCTTCAGATGCAAAAACTAAATCATCTGGATAAATTCCTGACAAACTATTTGGGTCAAAAGAACTTGGTGATTTGTCAGCACTATGACTTAGCTGGAGTAATAAACGATACTTATCTATTTTACCTTGACTGTCCACACTTGACCCAGATAATAGTGACAGTGCAATTGATGAAGACATATGAAATATAGTTCCTGCCTTAATCTCTGTGCCCTTGTCAAATTGGTACCTGGGATTGATCCAAAAGTCTAATGTAAAAGATCCGCTTGGATTATATATACCCATTTTTCCTGTTTTTAGTGACTTATTAGGATATATCAAGCAAGAAGAAGTTGGAAAAATTGAACCTGTGAAAAAATTAAGTGTGTGATAATTTGAATATGAAAATTCACAATTTTGATATCGAACCCTATGATAAGGCATTAAAACTTTTCTAATGTTATTTTTTACTGCAGAATTTTTTTGAAATTTTGTTACAGGTGGATCAAATCTAAAAACATCAATTGCTTTTTGATGTTTTAAAGAATGAGGTGCATCATTGACAGCTTCAAGATATCTATTTATAAAGCCGCTAATATCTGCAGATGACAATCCCTGTGATCTTATCTTGTTTACTACATGACCAGCACTTTTAATCAAAGTTAAGACTTCGTAGTCTCCCTCATCATACCCGGGAGCATTAAGTACTAGTGAACCTAGACCGCTATCAGGAGGTGGTTTAATTATATCTTTGATACCGCTTGATCCTGGAGACTTTCCCATAACTAGCGCAGAAACTTGTGCAGAACCCGTTACGCCTGCAGAAGAAGATATAAAATGAACTTCAGGCTTAAGGGTTATGCTCGTATTTTCGAAAAGATCTTTTGTAATACTAGTGAATGACATAACATTAAAAGTCCAACCTCACTCTAAATGTCAGATCTTTTTCATCATTTTTCTCTACAGGTCGACTTAGCTTAGCAACAGCAAGTAATTCATCATTTGCATCAAATAGGCCAACGGTTGACACGAATGAAAAGGCCTTCTGTATATTCTGTTGTGTCTCATCGATAACAATGATTCTTCCATTTGCATCTGTATAAGTCGGATTAGTAGAATAATTAAATTCATCTGCTGTTGCACGACAAAATACTAAAGTAGAATTAATTTGTGTATTATTTTGATATGTCATGACTGTATTAGAGCCGCTTCCAAATCTTGTTTCTGTTATATGATCTAGAATGTCATCTATAGAACCAGAAGTTACAAAACCTGGTATAAGTGGATTTGAAACTACTTCATTTCCAGATGCGTTTACAGCAGAAATAGTACCTGACATATGCTGATTTCCTGACATGATTTTTGTCATATCAAGAACTGTAACACCTTCCTGATAAAACATTAAACCAAGTGTTCTTGAAGTATCAGATGCATCAACAATATTACCGACATCGCCACCTGTTGGTGATCTTTCTATTGAAGTAGCTGATCCTACATCTGTATAAATAAAAGATCCTGATGCACTATGATCTGGAGGGTCTAGCGATAAATTATTATATTCAATTGCACCGGAGTCACCATAAGAACTACTTTGAAAAAATCTCATTGCAAAAGTTTCTCTTTTTATACCATCACGAACAAAAAGTCTTTTATGAGTTAGAAATAGAGCCTCACCAATTGCGCTTGTTGTAGTCCCAAAAGATGAACCGTCGATACCTGTTTGAAAAGGTGCAACAAAAGCGTGATCAGCATTTCCTAAAAGTGTCTGTGCAAACTGTCTATAAATATTAACTTTTTCACGCATCATCAATGAAGACGACGGAAAAAGAAGTTTACCTGCAGAGTCTTGTCCGATAGTTGTAGACGATACAGCATTCGAGCCAGAATAAAGACCTAGGGTTACGTCAAAAAGTGCATTAGCAGTTTGAAGCTGGTAGTCTTGATCATAAATAGTATGAAATAGGCTAGAAGTCACACCAGGACCGATGCCACCTGTAACAAAAACTTTATATTTTTTTCTTGTTGATGAACCTGATATATCATTCTCAACAAAATCTACAAGTTGATTTAAGTAAGAGCGGGTTGATTTTATATCAGCGCTCGATATTGTTTTAAAAGTTGCCACTGTTTACCCTCTAAGTTTGACTAATGTTTATTTCTTTCTGTGAAGATACACCAGAATTCATGCCTTTAATTGACATGTAAGTTCTTATAAATGTACCTGTTGAAACACTATATGTATTAAATATTGATGAAGAAAAGGATTTGACTGCTATCGTAAAACTAGCTGATATACTTCCATCTGCGTTTGATGTAGTTCCAACTCTATAACATGCTATGTTATCAGAATACTTAAAGTCAGGTGTTCTTCCTGTCAGTGATATAAATAAGTCATTAACTTCAACTTTAATTTCTGAGTCTCTAAGATCGTTATCTATAGCAGAATTCTGAGAATTTTTAATGCTGACATTGACTGTAACAGTGCTGGATAGTGTTGCACTATTAGTTGTATTTGTAGTCAAAGAAAGTACTGCTGTTCCTCCTGTATCTATTGTTAGACCAGGAAGATGTGTTAAAAATTCATTAGACGCAGAAAGTAGCTTATTCTTCATAGATAAAGAACCTATTGTTAATGCTTCCATGATTGGTGTATTTTTTTCAATCTTTTCTTTTCCAACAGTCCTTCCGTACTGTTGAATTATTGAATAATCCACTTCATCATCTGATAGTGCAAATTTAAATAAATTAAAACTTCCATCATTCCTAGCTAGCGATGCTCGACCCTTGTCGGTAAGCACAGCGTCTACGATGATGTTATTTGTACTGTGATCTAAAAAACCCATGTGTTAGTCTCCTGTCAATAAATATACTCTACAATAAAAAATAGTAAAAGAATTGTGTTAATCTACCTTGACACCAAATTCAAAGCTCAGATTATTTTTAGAAAGCTTTGATGCAGGTACTTCAAGTGGTGGTGACGTTAAGTCACCTATAAATATGTCTACGTTTTCGGATTGTTGGAAATCTGTATTAATAATTTGTATTTTATAGGTTGAATTATCCGGATCTATTCCAATCAATTTTAAATCATACTCTCGACTAAAAACTACCTTTCCTTCCTTATTTTTTCTTTCTACTTTTCTAGTGACTGTGTAGTATTCGGGATCAAAAACTACTGTCATTCGATCTTTTCCAGAACTTTTCATTGTATCTTGGAATGTATCAACTTCTAAATAGAGATTAGGATATGATTTTGGCGCTCCGCCTCGAGATATGAATGTTTTGTCAATTGTATTTTTAAATTTGTTATATTGAATCTGAAACTGTTCTGAATAATTTGATGTCATACCATGTGCATCAATTGCAGCAATTGCATAAATAGAACTGTCACCGTCTTTAAAACCTTTGTCAATAAAATTCAAAACAGGATATTGCATCTCAACAATTCTCTTTCCTGAACCCGTTTCGAGAGATGAAGACTTAAATACACTTTGATCAAAGTCATATTCAACTTGGAGTTTAAAAGCTTCATTAACTGAATTTCTCTTGAAAACTTGAAACTTTACTATGTCTCTTGTCGGATTAATTGGAAATTCCCAACTAACTACAGGTTTTCTGTGTTCATAGTCATATCTAAATCTAACATTTACCGGATGCGGTGGCGGATTATTTTCAATACAATTAATTGTTCCCGAGACACCTTCTGATGCTAATAGAAATTTTGACCTAACATATTGTACTGTTGTCGAACCGGTTCTCTTTCTTTTGACTCTTTTTGCTATTGATTCTACTATTGCAACAGTTCTTATCTTATATATATAAGTCCCACCATAACGAATGTTAGAATCAATAGCATAAGTAGCATCTGGATTTTCAATGATTAGAGGTTCTAAAATATCTAAAGAACCATTTTCTAAAACTTCAAAACGTTGAACTATGTATCCTGTGACAGCAAAACGAGGTCTTGTATCAATATTTTCTATTCCATTTGCAGGATTAATTACAATAGAACTTATTGGTTTTCCATAAAATTCATATTCGTCTTCAAATATCTTTGAAGGATTAACTTTTTTAATGCCTTCTTCTTGTATTTCACCTGCTATTGACGGTGATGTCGTATATGCTCTTAATTCATCTTCAAAAACTGAGTATACCTGGCGATTACCTGATGCTATAACATCTGAAAAGAATAAATTGTTAAACTTTAAAGAAAAAGACTGTCTTGCAGCAGAATCGTATGCAGCAGCTACTTGCTCTCTCCTAGTATCAGAAGAGGCATAAGATATTCCTTTGGGTTGCAAATCTGACATCGTATCCATTATCAATTTTTTATGACTACCTTTTAGATCATTTGACTTAATTTTTTTTGCTAGTTTTTGAGCATTAGAATTTGGTGAGTTGTCTACCTCTTTTGTAGATAAAATAAATTCTGATAACTCACCTAAATTATAGAAATTTTGATCTGATAATGTATCAACAAGCTCTGTTCCTGAGAAATATTTTGAACTAGTTGCACCTTCAACAAAAAGTTTATCTAAATTGTCGAGAATATTAACATCAGCAATATTTAATTCATCATCATTTTTTAAGAATCTTGCCGGCTTAAAGTCAATTCGTATGTATCTTGGTTTTTTATCATTTGTAATTTGATATAGTAATTGTGCTTCATCACTCGAGTTTAAATTAATAATTTGATCTTCTTTGCTTATTTGTCTTTGGACTCTTTCGTCAGGTGTATAATAGTTGTAAACAAACTCTAGTTTTATGTCATCCGGATCAGGAATGTCTACAGAGGGGACAGCGCGTGATGTATAAGAAGTATAACCGACATTCTCTGATAGATTCATTATTTCTATCTTTTTTTCTAATTGGCTTTGATCAATAACTCTATCAGATAATTTTTTACTCTTTCCTATTAGACTAGCAGCGGCATTTACCTTTCTTCTATTTAAATTTTTTCCTGTGATTCTTTTAATTGACATTGTAATTCCTAGAAACTTGGTGTTTCAATTCTTCTCATTATACTGATTTCTGCATAATACATATAGACTTGTGGAAAATCTTTGTCTCTAGTTTTATTATGGTATTTTTCACCAATTGTTATACTAGACAGAGGTTTTCTTATTTTATTTATTGTTTCGATCTGGCCATCTGTTCTAAATTGATTCCCAACTATCCTTCCGTATTGTTTAGTAGACTTATCTTTTGTAATATCTCCTGTATAATATATGAAGTCTCTTTCATTTAAAAGAACAGAAAAAACACGATCAAATGCATTTGGATATAATGAAGCTTTTGAGTAGTGCTCAGCATTAAAAAATAATGTATTTGCTATTCCAGTATTTATTTTAAATAGTTCTCTTGCAGAATTAACATCTTTAAATGCATCTGGAAAGACTGATTCATTATTAGTTATTATTTGATTGAGTAGGTCAACATTGATTTGATCAGGTCCGTTTCTTATAGCACTGTCACGAGTCAACTGGTAAACATATTCATCAAAGTCAAGCCCTAGTAAGAATTTATAATACATCTTTAGATAGTGATCTGTTAGATGATTATGGAATACATCTTTTTGAAATTTATCAGTATACCCTGGTTGATTTTCAAAATCAAATATTCCAAAGCTATCTTCATGATATGCTTTACCTTTAGGAATTCTAAATGCGCTTCCAAGCCCATCTATCTTATGAATCTGAGAGTTGTTGAGCAGGTCTTGTGCACTTAAAAATGATTGATCAGATGTTTGACTCACAGATCCGTTTTCAGGGTAGTCAATTACGAATCTACTCATATCAAAAACAAAAGTCTTTGGGTATACATATGATCTCGAATTAAGCACATCTTTTCTATGTATTGCAACCATTACCAGGTTTGACCCTTCATACAAATTGTCACCAGTTTCTCTAAGCGCTTCAAATTGTAAGTTTTCTAACATACCAGCAGGAATCCCTACATGCATAACTGTTTTTCTTCCATTTAAGACATCTAAGGTTTCTTTTGCATGAAAACCTCTTGTCTTTTGATTGAAAAAAGTCATCATATTTTTTAATTGTTTTGAAGTAATTACATCAGCTGACGGTATGTGAGGAAATTTCTTTGCCCCTGTCATTAATTTCATTTGCGAGTATTTGTTAGATGCTAACATCGATGGGCTTACAAAACTCAAAAGTTCCCTACCTATTCCGGATTCATCAAAAATTCTTAATATCTCCCTATAATCATTTTCGCTTCCTGTACCTTTGACAAAACTTTTAATCTCACTAACTTGATTTTTCATTGTCTGAGCTTGCGCTTTCATAATTAAAAGATGATTGAAACAACTTTTATTATTCTCTCTAATATCATTCTTAACTGCGCCTGTGATTCTTTTGATATTATTAAATATTGTTCTAGAATGATTATCAGAGTCAAATTGATTACCTCTGAGTGCTGCTATACCTGATTTTATTACTTTTCTATAGATTTTAATTTTTAATTGTGGCTCTCCGGCAAATACTTCTACTTTGAATACACTCATCTTGCTTAGAACTGATATAAAATACATAAGATGCGCAAATCCTCGCATATCTTTAGTACTATCTAAACCAAGGTAAGTTCGCTCCCTATTTGTATTTAAAGGTATATTATTTTCTAAATCATTAACACCTCCGGTAAAACCAGGTTGATACCTACCCACGCCCCCGTTTGTGTTTTTCTTATTAGTATCACCTTCCCCGGTGTTAGACCCGATTGTTCTTTTTAAATTATTTTTTGCTCGACTAGCAAGCATGCTTTCATAAGGATGAAGCATGGGGATTGTTTTTTCAAATACATTTTCTTCTGGAGCACCGGTATGTCTTAAATCATCCCAACAATTTCCATTAATTACTTCATCATAGAATGTTTTCCAAGGGTTCCGGAAAAACTTATCACTAGTAGTAGAAACCATCAAACCTTTATTTCCAATCGCATCTGCGCCCAATCCATACATCTTAACTTTTCTTCGAACATGTTTTACTTTAAGATCAAAATCGTTACCTAACCCATCTCCCTTTCCATTCTTTTTCTGCCCTAAGAGATCTGTCATTATTTCAAGAAACATGTGAGACACACAATAATTTCTAAGGCTTACTTTTTCTCTGTGTTTTTTTTGTTCGTCCTCGCCTTCTCTTGCAGCAAAATTCCTAGCCCTGGGTTTATTTTTATATACATTGGTAAATGCATTAGAGACAGGTCTATTCATGTTAGTACCCCCAGTCTCAGGTTGCGGATTAACCCTGTATTCCATTAATTTGAGATAAGTTATGAATGTAGTTAAAAAATACTGATCTTTTGTACATTTTTCTATGAATAACCAGAAAAAGAGGTTGTTGAAACCAGGGTTAGACTTATTATAATATTTGTTCAACCAGTCTGCAATCTTATTGTTAAAATTGTCTAATAGTTCTTGACTATTTAACAGATTATCTGAATCACGACTACTGAAGCCTCTCATCGTATTAAAATCTGAAAATATGTCATTGATTACCGTGTCTAATGTATTTGAAAATGTCGTCAAGTCTGTGAAAACATTATTTTCATTTCCCTGACTTAACTCTTGAAGACCTTGATCAAAATAATAACTTCCACCCGGAATGTACGGTTCACCTACAGACAAGTCTCCAAAGTTCTGCTCAAAAGGCAGAACTTTGTTATCAGCATCTATTTTAAAAGAGTTTGCAATCTTATTGGGTACTATACCATTATTAGACTGATCAGACATAAACATGTTAGATATAACTTGACTCGAGTCTAAGTCTTTATTGTACAAAGCAGATTTACAGTAACTGCCAACATTAAAATTAACTTGTGCACTAGTGTTTTCTTGATTACTAGCAATCACTTTAAAATCAGACACAGAATTTTTTACTGAAAAATTATTGTGAAGAGTTACATCTGATAGACACCTTGCTAGTAGTGGCGATATATCACTTTCAATCTTTTCAAAACTTAAATTAGCACTATTACCTATCATTTTTTTAAAACTTGTTCTGTTCCCCCTAATGATTGTTCTCACACGATCATAAGCATTGTTGGAAAAATTTTTTCCTGACTTATTACCAGTAATCATATTAGATCTAGACCCAGGAGTACCAAAAAAAGTAGAAACATTAAATGTTTCATATGAAGCTTGACCATTTTCAAGAGATGGCTCAGTTTTAACTGTAGCAGGTATTTGATCCTTACTGTAATCTACTGTTGTTTGTCTTTCCTTAAATTGCATATCAGATGAAAGCGCTTTGATTACATGCATTAGATTTCTACTAGAGTTTGCTTTTTTAGCATTTTTCAAGTCTGATATTAAATTATTTGCTATATAGCTTTTCATATCAGGAAGTAAAAGCCCTAATCCTTGTGCAGCTGTTCCTTGTGTTATGTATTCTCTAGCATTTTTTACACGAGTATCTGAAGAATCTTTTAAAGTAGAAGGATCTGAGCTCAGTATATCAAACGTCTTTTTAATTCTAATCTTAGAAAGTCCCATTTCTCTTAAGAAGTTATTTGAATGTTTAACAAGATAGTATCTTGCAACATATTCTATTAATAGATCTTGGTATTTGTTATCTAACTTATTAAATCTTTGACTTAAACTTTCTAGACTTTTCTTTGCTTCTTGTACTTTTTTAAGCCTTCCTGTGGCTAAGTCTGCTTCACTTAAGTCAGTAGGCATAACAAAATAAGCACTTTTTATAGCATCTTTAATCTGTCTTTTCATATTATTGATTGTGCCTACATTTATTTCGCCGGCGTATTCACCATTTAAAAAAGTTAAAAATTGATCAAGGATTCCTACAATATCACCGCCGGCATAAATTGTTAAAACCTCTCTTATGTTTTCGAATAGCATTGTTTGAGCAACTACTTGCATTTCTAGAAGTCTTGCAGCATTTGAAACATCAACTTTAAATTCTTTATCTCCAGATGTCATTGTAAAAGTTGCATCAGAAGGATCATCATCTTTGACGAGCGGTATGAATTCAGTTGCAGCAATTATTTCAGGTCTGACTACTGATATACCTCTATCTGATAGAAGTTGATTTCTATCTTTTCCGTTAGGGCTGGGTATCTTAATTGTCTTCTCAGCATTCTCTCTAGCACTTTTTTTAGCCTCCCTCATTCCAATTTGTGCACTAGTTATTGCAGCTTTTGATTGTGCACCTGTAACAGCTCTAGACGGGCGTTTTGGTTGCGCATTAAATTTTATCTTAGGTCTTCTAGGCATTCTTAAACTCCTGATCCAACTATTATCATACCTAAATTAAAAGGTCCTTGGATTGTTTTGTCTTCGTTAACAGCATAAATTGTATAAGATATAGCACCATGATAACCTATTTGACTATCATCTATGTAAGTAAAAGATCCAACGTCTTCGTCTGGACAATGTATACCGGCGACTATTCTATTCTGCCCATCTTTAAGGGCAGTAATTACAAAATAATCAACTTCTCCTTGATCATCATCAAAGTCAAACTCAATTTTTACTATGTCATCTATAAATGAATCAGATATTGACTTTTTAACAGGTCTTCTAACAATTTTAGGTGAAAATGGAAAAGCCATGACTTCTGGATCAGCTGCTGTAAAAACTACTTGCAATTTTGACTCATAAACTTCAGCCAATCCTTGCACAGCTTTAACTAATGATATTCTAGTATTTTCAAAATTAATTGTTTTTCTAGGCTTATTATTTTCAAGATACTCAATATTACCATTTCTTCCATAAAGCCACAAGTCACCATTTACTTGTTCTACACTCTGCATATCTGATTGCAAAGTTCCTCTCTTATAATTGGACCTAGAATAATACTTAGAACCTACAGATGATTCGATACCTTCCTCTGTTATTCTAACTAATTGACTTATTATATTTTTTCCTGCGATCGGAGATTGTTTGGCTAAATCTTTCAATTTTGAATTGATACTAACTAATAGCTCATAAACAGACCTAGCAAAAGGTTGTATTGCATATACATATTTTTGCCCTGATTTTGATCCAAAAGTATCTTCAACTAATGCTGTTCCTTGGGAAGAACTATTTTGATTAAACTCAACATTGAACTCACCAATATTGAGCATTTCACCTGTAACACAATTAAATCGTTTAACTCTAATCAATACTGCGTCTAAAATAAGCGCATTAATTTGCTTAAGTTCATTTTCAAATAGTTGAAAAGCTGGGTTTGATACAGAGGAAACATCAACATTCTTAGGTTGTTTACCGAATGAAGATATCTGATCAAAAAGCCTATCCGCTGCTGATAGTGATTTTTCAACATTAACAGTAAAGCTGTAATTACCTTCTCCAGATTGTCCCACTATATCTAACTTGACTAAATCATCAATACTTAGATACTCTATAATACCAGAATTTAGAGTAAAGTATTCTTCACCCGGTCCATAAATAATTTTTGCTTTATATTCGTAAAAATTCTCATCTCTTACGTCATAATCACTTAAAAGCACAGTATTTTGATTGTTTGACAGGACTTCTATCTCGTATTGTGAACCTATTTCGTTAAGAATAGGCTGAAACTCTCTTTGCTTTTTTGTAACATTTCGCTTATATATTTGTACTGATGTGATATTTTTTGGAATGTTGTGAAGTTCAACATCTATATAACCAGATTTGTTATATGTCATAATAGGGATAAATACATTTCTCTCAATATAACTAGATTTAAGATTTGCATAGTAAGTATTTGCTATTCGTCGATAAGCTCCATCTTCGTATGATTTGATCTCAGGTGTAACTCTAAATAAAACAGAGCCGGCTGTTCTAGGGCCGCCACCTTCGCCTTCCAAGTCTAGACCAGTGTATTTGATTCGCTTAGAGCTTTTTGGATTCAATGTAATAGACTTATCAAATTCAAATCGCATCATATCTAAACTACCGCATTCATTAGTGACTTTGTAATATATGTTTGCTTTAACTTCAGAAAAAGATTCATTAGCAACTTCTAAAACTATTATATCCTTATTGACTCCGGTTCTTGTTGATTCTACTTTTAATTTAGGTAAAAATATACTAAGATCATCAGAAAAAGAGCTGTGATTTAAAATTAGTTCTGTTGTGTCTAGAATCAAGCCAAATATATTGAAGCAACCAATAGCTAAAAATACCTTTCCCCCTGTTTTTGCTATTAATTCTTGTTCAACATCAATGTATAAACATATTTTTTGTTCTCTTAATGACTGATTAATCTCAAAAGACTTAAGTCTATTTGTATTAATCGCGTCATTAGATAAATCAATATCGCTACCGTCGGACAAATCTATATTAGATTCTTCTCTAAAAGTATTTCTTATCGTTTCTTTAATTCTATTTAGACGCGAATCCCTGCCCTTTAATGAAGCATAATTATTTAATGTTGTTCCTTGTTTAAGCTGTGTTAGTGAAAGTTCATCTTGCACAGACTCAAAAGCAGATGCAGGATCACCACCTTCTTGGTATGTGATATCAACTGCTTGCTCAAAAGTAATATCATATTCTTGAGTTTTATTGTCATGAAGAGGAATTGATGAGATTGTATTATCTTCATCAAGAGAACTATCAGCAACTACAACTATTCTTTCCTTTCCAAAAAGTTCTTCATCAGATAAGTCTTTAAATCTATACATTATTTGTTTATCTAGTATTTCTTTAAAGTCAGTCTTGTATTCTTTGATAACAGCATCTTTTTGCTTATTTAAATATCTGATCATGTTTTTTTCAACAAATGAATTAACTTGTTGATTAACATCTGACGGCTGTCCTTGTAGTGACTGATCATCTAAGAATCCAATACTATTTATTTCAGAAAAAGGTCTATTTAGAACTTTAATTGAAAAGTCTGATACATTTGCTTGCAAAGCTTTTCTTAGATCGATCTTGACAGGGATTCTATATGTATAAACTGGATTATCTTTATCACCCTTGACATCAATAATAACGATATCATCATCATCTGGAAGCTCTGTTATAATGTCAATTGAATCAGGATCTACGATTATCATTGTTAGTCCAGTATGAAAGTAAATAAGTTGACAAAAGTTGGTGATCCATTCGAATCAACATAGACTTTACCAGCAAAAAATATATGTTTTTCAGGTCTATCAAAGTCTTGTGGGTCATTAAATGTACCAAAGTCAATAATATCTAATTTTTTAAATTTATTATCACTCAATTCAAACATTTGCATGACGACATTATTTGTCTTAGATGTATTAGTAAATTGTATAGTCTTACCTTCTTTTGTTGCCATTACGCCTTCTGGCTTCATAAAGTTTTTAAGAAGATTTCTTCTTTTTGGGTGGTCGAATGGATCTAATGAATCTGACTTTGCAAACTCTTCGGGTTTTTTAATAGCTATCTCTTTCATTAATTCTGAATATGTGAGTGGTGCAGATTCATTTACATTTGGATAAACGCCAAGTGGGTTTCCTGTTATTGTTTCTGGTGGCAAATATTTAAAATTAGGAAGATGTGAAAGCCTCTTATCAGTAAATAGCGGTTCAATTGCATCTATTGTTATTTTTTGATTATGTGCGCCATCAATCCAAGGAGAGTAGTTTTTAATAGAAAACCTTGCTGTATTTGAGCTTAAAGCAAATCCATCTCCAGGAAGCTCAGCTTCAACTCCATTTCTTGTACCAATCATATACAAGTTTTTGAAATTATTAATGCTTGCACTAGCAATTAATTTACCTGTTGAAGCAAATTGTGATCCAAAATTATGAATTCTAAACTTATTTGTTGATAAATCAGGACTACTAGCTGTTGCTGTAAAAAGCTCTTCGCCAACTAGTGTGTGTTTAGGTGAAAAGTCAAATTGAACTAAGTTACCGCTATCATCACTTTCTAGCGTAATTGAATCGTTAAGTCTAGAAGTTGCTTCAAAATAGATTCTTGTTGTTGGATCCTCGTTTCCTTGCATTCCTTCTTTTTGATAAAAAGTATGCCCATCAGTAAAAGAAATAAACTCTGGACGCATCTTTCCTGACGCTATTTGTCTTCTCCCTTCTTGGGTAACAATAACGTCCATAATTCTAGTTTTACTATCAAGTATTCCTGCCATTATTCCTCACACTTATAATTATTACACACAAATATTTCTCACAAGTTAATTTCTAGAATTGTCATCATCAAAGAAAGGCATAGAAGATGTAGCAAATATACTCATATTAGAGCTTTGCCTACCCGGTACTACTCTAAGATCAGCTGGTTTCATTAATTTAAATTTTCTACCCTTTGTATCATTCTGGGGTTTGACATTAGAACCGGTTACAAACTTAATAACAACAGGTGCCGCTAGGGGTTCATTACTAGTATTTTTAAAATTTCTAATATTTCTTCCTAATCTAGCGCCTAATTGAGAAAATGCAGTATCAAATCCTGGGTGTACAAGATCTGCAACTTGACCTGTGAATCTATCAGATCGATAATATGATTTTCTTCTTTGGAGATTGGTGTTGATTATTCCGTAACTAAACGTTCGATCATTTTCGTAAATACTACCTGTAAGTCCTAAAAAAGTTCGTTGTTCTATTGCAACTTTCGCTAGCGCTGGGATTGCTGCAGATGTAAGATTAACAGTAGGTGCACTCCCTAATACCGATGTATCACGGCTATTCTTACCTTCCAGTCGAAAATTATCAAAAAGTGTATCATTGGAGTTGAATGTTCCACCGAACAAGTGAGGAATTAAATCATCTCCTGACATGTAACCAACTCTTCTTATTGCACCGAGTGGGGTTTCGTATCCGGCTTGTATTGTATCAACAGCTTCTCGTCTTTGTGCGTCGGTTGCTTGATCAGTTATTGCTAGCTTTGGATTACCAGCAGTTCCAACATATGTACCACTAGCATACATATCCACGTATTTTAGTCTGTATAGAAGCAAAGTTAGGCTTTTATCTTGATGCATAGATCGATCTGGATTATTTTTATATGGGTATATAAATTCACTTTTAAATTTAGGACTAGGAAAAATCATTGATCCAACTCCAAAATTATTTGTAGTCTCTTCATATGTTATCTGATCAGTTGTATACACATGTGTTGCAGTAGCTGAACCTCCAGAATCCGCAGTTGGTGCAGGGACTTTATAATTATCTACAAGATCGAATGCAGAACCATATAAATCATTAGAATATGTCTCAGGTGTTTTCCACTTGTTACCATTGTCGGTCCAGTAACTGTGGGCTTGAAGTTGTGTTGGAAAATCGTGCTTGCTAATCATAGACGTTGAATCTGAACTTTGAAATGCCAGCTGTCCTTTATTATCTGATAAATTGAAAGGAAGTGTATAGTCAACTGACTTTGATAGACCACTGTTATCAGGCCAAACTGAATCTGTCTTTGCTTCTATATTCAAACCGACGATGTGTGTTATTGTATTACCATAATTTACAGTGTAATTAACACTAGGCACAGATTCAAGATTTTGACTATCAATAAATAGCTGTCTAACATTTGGAAGCATAGAGTCAAAATAAATTTGACTAAATGCGTAAGCCTGTCTGTATCTAGAAAAAGCACCATTCATACCCACAACAGAGCCTGAAATTAAGCTTTCAATTTTTTTACCAATCCTACTTGCAGGATTATTAGTCCTTAATATAAAACCGGTTTCATTAAATTGATCAAGTGAACTGTCAACATACTCTGTTCTTTGCGCTAAATCAAATTGATCTATAACAGGGTTATCATAGTGTATTACTTCGTGAACTGCATCTGAAGTCAGTGGTTGATTGAGTGTATCATGAAATTCAACATTCTTTTTAATTTGTGATCCATAAAGTGTTAATTTAGCCGGTCCTGTAAATGTTATTTGGTCAAATAGAGTTTCATCAGATCCAGGTATGCCATAATTAATTATATTGCCGGCTAATGGGTACTGGAAACCTAAGACTAGTTCATCGTTAGGAAAAAGAATGTAAGGTGAAACTTTGTCAAGTGAAGATGCATCGCTTGTTTCAAAAACATCTGGAACCACTGTAGCAGATCGACATGAAACTGAAGAGGGCCCTCCTTTCTTTAAGCTCTGTTGACCATTGACAAGTGCTCTTGATGATTTTTCCAGTCTACTTCCGCCCCTGCTTGAAAAATCATTATTGAGAAAATTAGCTCGCTGATTGGTTCCTACTTTGACTGAACTAAAGCTTGATACAGGTAGCGTTTGTGCAGTATGACGACATGGAAATTCTATAGAGAAACTTCCTGTATATGGTTTGTTATATCCTAAAGATGCATTAAATTTTGTGTCTATAATGTAGTTAGCATCACCAGCAAGTTTACTATTGAATATTGTGTCAAAATTTATTCCTGAAGCTGGATCTTCTAAATCAGACTTAGATGAATATGCAGATGAAGTTACTATATGGAGCATGCTTCCATAAGTGATCATTTCTCTACCTGTTGTCACGTATGTTGTTTCATTGCTTCCACTTGGACCTAAATAAAAGTGCCCAGGTATTGAAGATGTAAAGTGTGTATAATCTGCCGGAGTTAGGTCAAAAAAAGCTGTAGCAAAACCTATTGAATAATTTTCTGTGTGCGGTTTTTTACTTTCAAATTGTCTTAAAAGGAAAAAATTAAATTTTTGCATTTTTGTTAAGTCAATATTTCCCTTGTCAGACTCATTACCTGCACCATTATTGTAACCAAATGTTGGTCCAAATTTACCTACATATGTGTTCTTCCCAACTCCTTCAAACTCTGCATCAAAATCAATTACAACTTTTTCAACCACAAATGGTTGATTGATATAACTAGACATTTTAAATGTCTGACTAGACGTAGCATGATACTTACCGCTAAATGGAAATCCAAAATTACTTATTGGTTTTTCAAGACTAGCTAAAACATTATCATCTAGTAACTTAGCATTGTTAATTGAAGAATTACTACTAGTCCCTATAAGTTGAAATCCAGACGCTAGTGGTCCAAATCCTATTACTGCCTCATTCATTATAGAATTATATATTATTTGTGATTGATCAGAGTAGTTAGAATTAATACCTCTTGCTATTGTTTCCCACTTTTTAATTGTCGGATTGTAATATGCCATTAAGCGTTGTCTAGCGCCTGAGGTATCATTCAGTGAAGTCTGTGACTTTGGTTGACTACCTTTTGTATTATACCCTATGGAAGACTTTATTGCTGAACTTATGTCTATTACAATTTGAGTCTTATCAGACAATTTACTAGAAAACCCTGGATAAATATTTTCTGGAGTTCCTACTTCATAAAATACATCGCCTCTAATGTCAATTCTAGAATCATCAAATGCAGTTAAATCTTCACCTTTCGTAAACCTAATATGTGCATCTGATATGCCTTTTCTTATAACACCGCCTGAATTATCTAAGTTTTCAGAACTAAAATTAGGTGTTGCAATTCCTTGTTCTTGTATTTTTAGCTGTATGTCAGAATCTAAAACTTGCGGGTATGATATTCTGCTAATATCTTTACCACCAGAAAAATTTGTTATAGATATTCCTTCGATGGTTCCAAAAATAGAAGGTGCAGTTAGCGACTTAGTTATAGCCTTATTACCTGCTGTTCCTGGTTTTTGTTGACGAAGCTTGATTGTACCGTTAGCAAAAGATTCTGATTTGCCGGCATCATTTCTACCTGGAAGTCTAAATTTTTTAGGTTCATCAAGCAGTATAGCTTGAATTTTTATTCCCGGGTGTTCATTAATTTTTTTTGTAAAGTTTTTAGCCAATAATTTTCTATCATAGCGATTAATCGGTATTTGAACTTCGTTATTGGCTAAACCACTTAAGTTTAGACCGTACTTAAACGTAAAAACAACAGAGTTACCATCTGTATCTGTCAGCGTTATTGTATCATCATCTAAGGGTGACAAAAACGTCTCTTTTATTGTCGGTTCAATAACCTCCTTGTAACCTTCTCCAAGAATATTTGAGTTTACCGGTCCATAATAAATACCTGGTGTTGTAATCGGAACAATTTTAGTCTGGAATACCATGTCAAAGTTTATTTCTGCCTCTGCATAAGGATCATCAAAAATCATAGTACTAGTGTCATCAAAACTAACACTATAATTACCCATCCTAGACGCGTCACCAGTTCTAGCTATTGTAGGGTAAGATCCCGTTGCAGAATCAAATTGTCTTATGAGATAACGAGGAGGATTAGATATAAAACCTGATCCTGTCAAATAACCTCTTGTTACTCCGCTTCCTGTTAAAAATACTTTTGGCATTTACTTCTTTAAACCTCCGAAAGCAATCGAATCAGTTCCTAATGGATTACTCTCGCCATATTGTAATCCGCATGTTGCAGACTTAAAACGAGTTCCTACCTCTGACATACTTGAATAGGGTGGATTATTATTACCGTATAATAGATCATATAATGTAGTTGTCAGTGGTTTGCTAGTTGGTAGATTAAACATTTCATAGCTACCAGACGTATAGTTTTCTGCAGCTGTATCAGAAAAAGGTGAATCTTTGTAAGTACCTTCAGAAACTATTCCAGGGACGGCAAATTTTCTTAATGGGACGCCTCCTGTTGTGTAAGATCCAGTAACTGTATTGTGGTTGGTAAAAAATAAATCTTCTGCATCTTCAAAAAAGTCTACTGATTCGCCTACTGCGTATTCAAAAAGACTAGTTAGTCTTGACGTTCCTTTATTATTTTTAAGATAACCTCCACCTAGATCAGAATGCACACCTTTCATAAAATTATAATCTGTTATTGACGTGTGTGCAAAACTCTTTCTAACATCAAAAACTTCAATCACACCATCTAACTGATCAGGCTCCTTATAATTAATTAAATCGAGGACGAAGGGATAGGATAGATACCCTTCTCCTAATTTTATATATGTAACTGGGTTTGTATTGCCTGGGATATCTAGAAATGCATATTTAGCTGTTTCATCGTCAGGATTGTGAAAAAGTTTTGGCTGACCATAAGCCTCTGGGTTAGCTTTAAAATTAACAAAAGGTGTTTTGTTTGTCAACTTCTTGTCTGTCATTCTCATAAGTGGATATATCAAATTATCAAATCTAGCAAATGTTGTAACACTAGTTCCTTGTCGTCTAGAATCCACAGCTTGTGTTGCGCTACCCGGATTGATATCAGTACCAAAAACTGTAACAGCTCCTACTCTTTCACCAAAACCTAAACGTGCGCCATCGGATCCGGTGAGTGCCAGGCTAGTCGTTGATGCTGTTTGAACTTCTTGCTCCATGCCAATTCTTTGCGTTGCAGGAGTTGACACACTTGAAGGTAATTTAACACTACTTGATGTAGCATAGGTTGTAGGTCTATCAATGCCCGGAATATCTGTAAACGTGGGTATTGTTGGGTATGGATTTGTAGGTTTGATTGCCGGCATAGTTTACTCTTTAGAATTTTTTTAGTGTACCCACAAATTGTGAAAGAAGAATTACCCCTCTAGAAGGATCACGTTGCAAAGCTTTTAAATATATCTCGTCATAATAATATTTAAACTTGTGACGTTCTAAGGCATGAGATTCAATAACAAAATTAATTCCCATGAATTTAGTTTTTGAAGGTAACATATGTTCTATAGTGCTAGAAAAAGTATCGTTAAACCACTTGAAAAGCTTATAGTATTTATCAATGTCAAGCTTTCCAGTTGTATTTTCAAAGTAATTTTTTCTAACTTGATCTAACTCAGGGTATTTTTCTGAGAACAGTAAATTGGTCCTCCCAAGAGCATTTTCAATAAATTGATAGTCACTAAACATATTTACAATATCTTCATTAAGTGCTTTTACTAAGCTCATCTCTAAACTAAATCTTAAATCATCAATAACTTCTTCATTTTCAGGTACATTATATACAGGTGCAGTTGAAGCGTAAGGATATCCTATTTGCTTAATAGGATCAAACTGTTGCAAACTTCTGATTCTAACTTTATTAGTTGTTCCTGCAACATCAAATTGTGGGTTTAACATTGTGTATCTTAACTGATTTGTATTAAATACTATTTTATTTGGCTCAAATCCTGTACCCATTAAATGAAAATTATTTTGTGAAAAATCAAACAACCTTACATTACCAGATCCATCCGAACTTGACGTTCCTTGTTTTGACATTGTCCAAAGTCTTATTTGTTCGAATGTTCCTGTATTGTGAGTTATAAAATTGTAGTTAAATCTAGGATCTTCAGAACCTAATGACTTTAAATTTTTAGCATGTTCTCTAAATTCTCTATCTGTTACTGCTCTAGACCAAAATCTATTTTGACTTATTTCTCCTGCAAAGTCTGTAGTTCGAACAACTTCTTCTAATGCAGTTTTATTTAAAAAATAAAATCTATGGGGTTCTATACTTTGGCTACCTATTACAATAAATGATCCTGAAGTGTTAAGTGCTGATTTTTGCTGGAAAGCATTCTGGAAGTATTGTAAAGTGACCCCGTTATCTTCAGCTCTAACAATTGATTCTGTGTATACATTTCTTAGACGTCTATCACCAACTCGAGCTACTCTTAAAAAGTAAGATGAAGATACAGATGACTTGTTAAAAGAATCTATAGACTCTTTTTCAAATACAAGATCTCCTCGTTTTCGCCCAAAAGAAATATGCCAAAAATTACCATCAAAAATTGAACCTGTAGGCATGTTAATATCAAAATTAATCAATTGATCTGTAGCTACTGTATTTGTCTGTCCTGGATGTGCGTATAGTGTAAAAACAGGTGCAGAGCCAGACTTTAAAACTAAATTTGTCAATACTCCGTGCTTGTGTGTAGGATGATCTGTTCCTGTGACATGAAGTCTTGCTAAGCTCTGGTATAATGGATAGGATCCTGTTTTCAAGTGAGGAAATCTATACACGCCCTCATAAGTAAAAGATCCGGATGACAAAAGGCCGTCATTAACATTATTAGATACTCCATGAGGAAAAAACAAGTCTTTGCTAACAAATGTGCCCTCAGGTTCAGGACGGCCTATTTCTAATCTAGAACTAGACAGATAACCGCTTTTTAAAAAAGGTAAAGTATCAGGAATCCCTTGATAATTTAGGGTAGGTGTTACTTGCGATAAACTACCTGTAAATGCTAGCATTCGAATATTATCAGTCTTATCTACTCTTATTCCGTCTAATGTTATTTTTGTTTGTCCGCCGTATTCTCTAATTGTGAATATATCGTCAACATTAACACCCATTGTTCGAAGAGTACTTCTTATTCCTTCTATTGTTCCGGTAGACTTTTGTAAGTGCACAGCATTTGTTAATATCCTACGCCATAATTGATTTTGTATATATTCAAGTGTATATTTACTTCTTTGTGATCCCACACTATATATGCCTTCGCCTGCAGTCAATTGATTTAAATCAGCATTAGGGAAAAAGTCAGGCAATTCAATATTATAGTGTGTAGCTAGTGCTTTTAAAAAAATATCTGGGGTTGTATCTGCTGTGTCGTAGTTAACATCTCTTACGTCTCCAAATGAATCAACAAACAATTTGAGCTCATCAAAAAACTTTGCCCAAATAAGCAAAAATGAAACTAGTAATTGTGAACTTCCAAACTTTCCAGAACCAGGCATACCACTTTGCTGGGGTGTAGACTCAAAACCTGTTAGTGGATTATTTTGATCTAAACCTTCAAAGTTTTCTCCTTCTAAGAATAATTGTGCAGGAACCAATTTAGTTATTAAGTTCGGATTGAATTCGTCGTAAAAACTAGCAGAGTTAATAAGTCTTGTATTTAGATTTGCTACTGTTTGTACGAAAAATAAGACAGGATTTCTTTTTAAGTTTTCAGCTTTGACTGGGCTTACTGTAGATCTGCAATCTGTGGTGTAATTTGTTATTTTTGCATGTCTTGAATTACCTGAACTATCTAGAACTATATTATTAAGATTATGTGACTCAGCAGTTTCATTAAATCTATAATAAGCTTTCAAATCAGAAGTAGCATGTATATTTTTAAACATTTGTTTTTCTACAGAATCTTCTTGTCTAGCAGAATGAAAAAATCTAAATTCATCAATTGACCCGGATAACGTTTGATCCGGAGTAAATATTTGTTGATCAATCCTTACTTGTGATCCGGATCCTATTATAAAATCAGCCTTATCAAGCATGATATTGCTTAATTGAAATTGTGTACTTGAGGTTACAATTAGTTCACCGTCTACATAGTATTTAAGTTTTTGTTGTTCAGTAAATCCGCCCTCGTTATCAAACTGCAAAGTTATATGTTTAAACTCACCCTTATCAATAGAACTACTTAAAAATAAAAATTCTGTACCATTTGTTACACCAAACTTGATACCTGCAAAATTTTTATCAATGGAAGATTCTAATGCTACTGTTATATTCTTAGATAGAGAAGCTCTTTTTTGACATATTATTTGATTTGAGTTAGGCTGGAACGGTAAGTTAATAAAAAATTCAAAAGTAAAAGAATTATTATCCGGATCTAGATCAGCAATAGCTGTACTATCTTTTGAAAAACTTGGAAACTCTAGGCCTTTACCATCTTTTACAACTACGTATTGACCCAGACCGGATTCGTATCCATTTGCAGGATCCTCGTTAATTGCTGTTCCAGAAAGAACAAGACTACCTGTATGTTTAGGATAATTATCTAATACGTGATTTTCAAAACCTGTTAAATTATCCTCAAAGTCTTCAATTTCTTGAATAGATCCATCAAAAGGATACTTATTAATAATTTTATCAAAAGCTATATTTGTTTTTGATAATGCAGAATCAAAAAATGTATGATTTTCAAAAAATGTATAGTCAATATTAAGTTGTTGTGTAGATTTTAGACTTTTATTACTCTCATACCTGAATGAAGAAGTACTAGCACTATTGCCTACAACACCTCCTATAGCAACATTGTTTGGATTTGTTGTCAACCCCAAGCTTTTATCACCTCGTTTATAATTGGGTTTAAATAACTTTGGTTTTTTAAGCTTGAATAATCTATAGCTCATTGTGATTCCTAAGATGACAGACTGTCATCATCAATTAAATCATGCTTTGGATCATATTTATGTTCTACTTTAAATTTTCCTGCAACATTTTCTAATATTTGATTACTATCTTTATCATTTATCAAAAATTGAAACTGATAAATCCTCCCAGGAGGTAACGATTCAATATGCAAATTGAAAAACATTCCTTGAGAGTCTGTAGACATTTTTGTAGAGTTATTTGCTGTATCAAAAGGAATTATTATTTCTTTTGAATCAAAGTCAATAATTTGATAATACATCTCCTTGTATATGTTACTCGGATTGTAATACGGGAGTTTAAGTGCCTTTATTGGGCGATCTCTATCTTCAGCATAAACTCTTAGCCTGACTACTTCGTTATTAAAATAATTTGGTTTTAAATTTGTTATAGTTGCTAATATTCTGTTAGTTCCGTTAAAAAATGTTATTCTGTCATTAGCACTAATAGTAAAAGAACTAGTTAAAAAACCATGACTTCCATCATTCCTATGCCAAGTTTCAGTAAAAGTAACACTTGACGATGCTAAAACAAAAGGTCTTAATACAGAATTGTACTCAGAGACTGCAAATGAAGCTGAGTATACTCCTGTCAAGAAAGGTTCTGAGCTGCTGTAAGAAAACTGCGATGCATTAACTGTTTGAGTATAACTTCCAGTTTTTATAGTCAACTTTAAGCAATTGTGTCCTTTAATTTCTGTCCCACTAGAGTCTATAAGATTTGCCGGCTTTCCTTGATTGTAATTATTAAGAAACAAAGAACCTGAAGAACTGAATATAAAATTTTGTCTATCATCAATTATTGCATCATCATACCTTACAATCATTTTTGGATGTTTTGATCGATCAGAAGCATTACGAGATGCAAATCTTTTGACAAAATAAGTTTTATTATCTTTCTCATAAGATCCGCTTAAACCAATTAGAAAGCCATAATCAGATAATTGATTTGACAACATTCCAGAAACTGCTGTTGTAACATCTATAACTAAATCTTCTTCTCCTGTTTTGAAATATTGTTCAGCACACAAAGCTTGCACTCCTACACCATCATCTAGATTGCCGCTAACTATCACGTCTATGTTTGACTCTCCTTTTGATCCGGATTTCATGGCGCCTGCTAAATTCCATTTTACAGCTAATCCGTTACTACTAAAAAATGATGCTGTTATGTAATTAGTTGCTCCCAAATCTGAGTATCTTACTATATCTCTACCTGTTCCTTCATTGAAAGGTATTGCGAGAGGAAAAGCAATTAATGAAAAGTTGCTAGGCGTGGTCTGACCTCCGTAAACATCGTGAAGTTTAATTTGACAATTAAAGCTGGAATCATTGATATTTAAATCTTTTTTCATTTGTTGTCGTAAAGGATCTAGATCAAACTTAACAAGTGCTCTAGACAATTCAATAACATTAGATGAGCCCGAGAGTTTACTTTCATTGTAAAGCTTAAATAAGTCTATTGTTCCTGCTTGACCCGTATTTGCATCAGATGCAGTAAAAATATTATTTATAACCTTATTTGTGATATATGCATCTTTACTTGCAGATAATATTCTATACATTATATTACTCTCCCAACAATATCTACGCCGGGATACTTGATTTCAAATATACCTCCCGGAGGAGGGAAATACATACCTCTTGATAGGTTTTCAGAAGGTACATATGTATAATTTGAGTATACACTTTGATTAATTGTCCCACTCATACCTATAAACTTTAGTTCAATCAAAGATAAAGACCCGGGTGTATTTAGTATCAAATTTGAAACATCAGCTATAACTATAGGTTGATTAATTTGAAAATTTTCTACTTTAAAGTAATCCTTAAGACTGGCATTGATATCGTTTATGACAGATTGTGCATTATAACCTTTTTCAACAGATACAGAATATTTAATTGCCATGTTTGCAATTGGTGCGTCTAATATATCAATAGCCTCTGATATTAATCTGTATTGATTCAAGTATGTTGATAAATTGTCTTTTAGTGTGTCCGGTGATATTATAAGTTGTTTCTGGGAATTTCTAGAAATAATAAAAAGTCTTGCTGCTAATGGATTGTTGGGATTATCAATAATAGCTGCACGAAATACTCTTCCAAAGTTATTTGGAATAGTGTAGATTCTAGATATTAAATCTTGTCTAGTTACTATTCTATTTTGGGAGTTCTTGTTATTAATTGCAATTTGGCGAAGCTCTTCAATTGTTGGTTCTTCTTCTCCACCTCCTGCTGGAAGCGGGTTGTTAACAGAAGTACTAGCACGTATTTTAACAATATTGTCAGGTGAAGGAGTTGTTTTAAAATTCATTGACAATGATGATACTGCTGATATCGATGATGCGGGTACATTATGAATAACACCGCCACCAGACCTGTAAGCAACTGTAATTATAGTATTTCTAGGAGCAATTCCTAGTGTCTGTGTTTCTAGAAAAGAATTTGGATCAATTGTAACACTGTTAAATGTCTTTCTATCCCCATAGAGCGGTAGTGCAAACTCACTTGGATCAGGTATTATGTCATCATCAAAAACATCTGCCCTACCCCCTCCAAATCTAATGCCTGTTTTCCCAGTTTGTCTATCAAATTCTTTTACAAATCTACGAGAAGCTGGTGTTATTTCAATTCTTTCCCTTACTAAATTTTTATCATCAAAGTTATTTAAAACTCTCTTGTAAATTAAGTCTTGCGTTAAATTATCTACTTCAAAATATTCATTATTATCAGAGTCCTTAACAAAAATAATTTCAGAAACATCAGCTTTTCTAAGACTTATTACCCTAAAAGGAATAAATGAATCTCCAACGACATGGGTTTCATTAATTAATTGACCACTAGAACAGACCCCCTCTTTTGTCAATGAAAAAGAAGATGGATTTCCTGATGAATCTGTTCCATTAATTGTTACAATAGCATCTAAGAAATTATCATCTGTTCTGATACTGAAGTCGATATCATCATAGAGATAAAAGTTCGTACCATTCGTTGATGAAAAAACTGTTTCTGATTTTATAACCGGTAAAAGATCCGGATCCGGTTGATATTCACCACTAACAAGTTTTGCAGGAATTACAACAGATACATCAACATATGCAGTAGAAGGTGCTTTAGGCGTAGATTTGACACCTGCTAATCTTACTAACCTCTCAATATTTTTTTCTTCAATTGCAGTTTCAAGATTGAGTTCGTTAAATTGATGATCTAAGTAAAAAGATAATGAATCTCCTACATATGCGGCCATGTCAACAAACAATCCACCCAACCCAGCTTGTGTAAAGTCATTAATCTGATTACTGTAATTAGCTGCTGCGTAGTTTACTAGTTGCTGTCTAAAACTATCAAAATCCTTATTTAGATAAGATACGTTCGTAGCTAGTTTTACCTTCTTTTTGATATTCTTAGGCATTTATTTATCCTCCAGCATAAATTACAGCTATTAATTTTGCGCCAATTATTTTGATTTTTGGAACATTATAAGTTATAGATATGTTGATTTGTGCTATTCCTGCAGGAAGATCCGAACTTTCTTTTTTAGAATGAGATAGAACACTAATATTTTCTATTTCTACAATAGGCATTGTTTTTTCAACTGCTTCCCTTATATTGATCAATGCATTGTTTTCAAAATTACCAATATCTGCATAATCAAATGACAAAGATTGTAAATTTGCTCCATAATTATACCTACCTATTCTGTCACCAAAATTAGTTTTTATCAAATTTTTTAAATTATCTGATATCTGATCTGCAGGTTGAAAATTCATATCAAATAAATTTGAATTACCTGTACCGATTCTAAGCGGTGTCTTTATCCCTATGGGTATTACAGGTTGTTGAGTTGTTTTTTCAAACTTTCTTGCTGATATTCTTGTCCCAACATGTTTAAAATTTATCGTTCTTCTTGTGGTTGTACTCATAATTTACTCTATTTAATCTATAATAAATATCACTCATGTTAATTTTGTTGCAATTTATTTATATACTCATAACTAAACTTGCCATTGTTTGAAAAACAAGACCGGGCCCCAGTAAATGTCCAAGCAGTGTAATACAAAATATCTTTGCCCCCAATTCTAGAAAAGCCATTAGTGTACATAAAAAAGATGATGATCCTACTATTTCTGGTGAAATACTTATTATCTTTTCCATTAAAAATTCTATTATTTTCTGGAGTATAAGCATTATTGCTTCTAAAAATTTTAATTGCAATATTAGTTGAAGCATCTCCCCTATAGCAAATAAAAAAGAAGATAAGTTTGTAAAGAGATCTGTGACTATCTCAATAAATGATAAAATTATTTTCATGAAAATAAGCAAAATTCCTTGGGGGACTGACAATTCCGGAATTCCAGGATAAATCATAGCTCTTAAATTAGGTAGTGTCAACTCAATATCTAGATCTATTTCTACACCAAAATACTCAAGTAAATTTTCTAGACTAGGCAAAACAATATCTGGGAACGATGGTATTCCTGCTAAAAGTGCTATTACTTTTCCTACAATCTTATCTTTTTCTTCTTTTAAAGCTTTCTTAATCTTTTTAATAATTTCTTTTGACATGTCAGGAAACAGGCTTAGTATGAAGTCTATAAGCTTATTAAAACCCTTCTTTGTTGCTGTAGGTATTAATAGTACAGCTTTGACTAAGTCTGTTAACCCGGCAAATACTTCTGCTAATCTTGACTGTAAATAATCGTTTATGCTCATTCCGATAATTGGTTCTATTTTTGCTTTTATTGGATTTAATATTTCTGTCAAAAACTTAGTAGGATCTCCAATTGCCCAAAATACTTTTGTTGGGGGTGCAATTTTCATAATTTCTGCTGAGGGTGTATTAAAAGTTGTGATTAAAGCACCTAATAGTTTACCCCATGTGTTATGCCACCCAGACATCCTTTTTTTATGGTCTGCAATGGTTTCATCAGGTTGTTTAAAGCATTCTGATGCAAAATCTGAAGCGTTGTTATTCGTTACACCTGGTAGAACATTAAAACCCAGACATGTAAATGTATCTTCTTTAAATTTTCTGGCAGTTATATTAGTAAAATCCTCTTCTATTGCAGGCAGAGGATTTCCATCATCATCAACAAAGATTCCTAAAAACATTCCGTCAGATGCCATACTACCTACTTTAACAAAATCTTAGTTGCAAATTTACCATTTGGTGGTGGGTTAGCAAGTGGAGAGCTTGTTTGTTTATCTAAATAAGAATCACCGCCAACAAAACCTGCTGCAGATGAAACTATGATTTTACCCAATACAGTTTTTTCTTGTCCGACATTTGATCCATCTAAAGCTACATCGCTACAAAGCGTAGTTAGATTTGCTTCTTCCCCTCCAAGTTTTATTATCCCGTTTTTACCTGGAACTATTGATATGTCACCGCTAGGCTTGAGATGTATGTATGCTCCACCTTTTGAAGCTAAAATAACACCATCACTTATAAACATTGAACCACCTGCTTCAGACTGCAGTTCACAATTTCCTTTAGCAAAACTTTTAATTGAATAGGCACTTCCAACAATTGCACTTTCGCTTAATCCTTCATGGGCTTCTATTGATTTTTTGATATCAGTGTCTTCGCCCAACTCTTGTTTTATCAAGCTAGGATAATTATCATTAGGCATAGACCTCATACTTACGTAAAATCTTGCTAGTGGATTGTTTTGTGGTAATGTGAATTCACCTTCATTTTCATCTTCTTCGCTTTCATCACTAAAAAGTGACTTAAACTTTTTTAATTCAAAAAAACTTAATGCATTCCTTTTTTTTCGACCATTAACTGTTACATCATCAAGTGTCAATCTATCGATATCTCTACCTGCTACTAATTCAATACAACCAGCCATTTCTGGCTTGAAATACTTGAATGCTCCATCACTCGCTTCCTTGTTCTGAACATTGTCATTTTCTGATAGAAATGTATCAGTTACTGCTTTAAATGTTTCTGAGACTCTTGAGTGAAGCTTCTCCATTCTTGTCTTATTTTCCTTTTTAAAAGAACGATCTGTTCCTAAACTAATTAGTGTATTGTTTGAACCTTGTAAGACTAAGTCACCACATTTTTTTGAATAACTTGGTACCGGTTCTCCAATAAATTCTTCTTTATAAGCTATAGACTCTGCAACCATATCATCGACTGATATGGGTGAATTTCCTTCATCAGGAATTGTTGCAATTAAATTTTTAAAATAATTATTTTCATCTTGTGTCAAGTTTTTTTGATCCGGATCGATCGAATCTTTTCTTGCTACATTCAACTCCCTACTAGCTACTGTATAATTTAAATCTTCAACCTGTCTAAATGAGACTTTTCTACTCAGCCAATAACCTCTACCATTTTGATCCCTTATTGTCCAAACAGATTCACCAGGCTTTAGAGGTAAAGACAAGTGTCCAGAAAAAAATGGAAAGAACAGCTCTGGGCTTTTGTCCGATATTGCATCTGCTGAACTTAAATTGTAGCCTATAATGCTATTTCTAGGAATTAAGTTGACTAGCTGCGAATCAGAAAGTGCAACGCCGGATGACTTTTCCTTCAAAGCAAATCTATTCTTAAGCCCTTTATATTCTTTGTTTAGAAAATTTACAGGATTAGTAATGACGTCTTTAACTAGTACAGTACTGAAGAAACTAGTCTCGATTTGTGTTATTCTGTCTCTTGTGTTTTCGCTACTTGAATCTGCTGCTGCTATATCAGATCCTCTTTTTCCTGATAGGAAATCTCTAATTTTAAGACCGCCACTCATTCGCTACCCCTCTATCTGATTGAATATGTCATCAGGAGACAGCTGGTTTTTGTCTTCTTCTTTTGCTATTAATTCTGCTAATCTAAGAATCTGATCATTGCATTTAGACATGCGCTCTAAGTATTTTGACATTATTGACCCAAACATAGAATGATTTGCTGCATTCCCTCTAGATTGCAACATCAAGTCTTCAAAAAGAATTTTTGCACTGCTTCTATCTTCTAATGCATTTTCATATATTTCTTTCCAAAGTAATTTCTTTTTATCTTCAGTTGATGTTAAACCGTCTAGAATATCTGAGAACTGTTCTATCTTTGTTTTCTTTTTGCTTATTTTTTCTATTCCGTCTTTAATACTTTTAGACATGTGCACCTCATATTACGTTATAAAAACATTGAAATCATCGTTAGATTTAACTATCTCCCTATAATGTTTTCTTATGTTTGACATTGCAACAGAAAGTTGCTTTGGTGTTAAATTAGAAAGTTCACGCATATAAACAAATACTGCTCTTTTATTTAAAAAATCTAAATCTTCTATTTTAGCAAATAACGTAATAATTGCATTAACACATGCTATTTCATTTTGATTTGATAATCTATTTTTAATTTTTACAAGTAAAACATCTAACATTTCTCTATTTTGCTTCATTATCATTATAGTTTCTTGTGAAGGAATTATTTGATAATTTTCAATACTTGATTTATCTGATTTACTTAAGTTACTCATATTTGACATGCTTACATGTCTATTTCTATTTTTTATTCTTTTCTTACTTTGTATTATTAACCAGTTTTTTGCAACAACATTAAAGTAAGAAAAAGCTTTAGTTTTCCTTGTTGGGTCAAATTTTTCTAGTGTTTCATATAAAAAAGATACACAATCATTTTTCATTATCTCAACTAATGAATAGTCGCTAGCAGCAAAGCCGTGTATAAAAATTAAATTTTCTGCCAATTTTTCAAAAGAAGGTTTAATTTTCTCGTTATATATACTATTTTTTTCTTCTCTTGTGTCTGATTTCTGATAATCTACAACTGCTTGATGAGCATCTTTTCCGAAATAAGGTTTTTTCTTTTTCTTTTTCGGTTTAGTCTCATTCTTATTCTTAACTTTAATATTTCTAGTTCTTTTAGCTGCCATCTGTATCGTCCTTATCTGTGATTTGTTTTGTATCAACTTCTACTAAATCTTGCTTCATAGGACCAGTTAAAATATTTGCAACTACAAGTATTGAATCTCTGGATTTTTTAATTTCATCAACACACCTTCTAACTTCAATAGAGTCAAAAAAAATAGGTATTTCTAATATTTCTGACATAGCACGGTATCTATTGTCTAAAATATCTAGACAAGATTCAACTGAATCTTGTGTTTCAAGAACTATATTTGCAAATTTCCAAAGATAAAATAGTGATGTCACTAATAACAAGACTAAAACAACAGACAACCAAAACCAAAAACCTAAATACATATATATGTCTACCCAAGATACTTCTCAAAAAATTGATCATATTTTTCAAAAACTGATTCTCTAGAAAAATTATTTCTAACTCTTTGTTGCATTCTTTGTGCTTTTTTTCTATAGGCTGTATAATTTTCAAAAACATCTCTAATTTTATTTTTGAAATCGTCGCCATCGACTTCTGCCCACTTAGAATCTTTCATAAAGATTCTTGCATCAATTCTATTTGGTGGAATTTGACTCATTTTGTAATTTAAACTACAAATATTTTCTTTTTCTAAAAACTCCATGTGACCAGAGTATGCAGGTACAACAATAGGCATTGCAGACGCTGCAGCATCTACTAATGGAAGACCGTATCCTTCACCCCTAGTAGCACTCAATAAACACTTTATTTTATTGTTTTTAAACAAACTAGCAATTTCTTTGCTTGTCAAATTACCATGTAATACATCAATTGTAGGATATTTACCTTTTCTATTTCTATCAACTATTTCACTAACTCTTGTAACTGTTCTAGATCGATCATTCAAAGAACATCTTCCAGAATTTGTCTTAAGTATTAAATTTACGTTTCTGTTATCTTTGAATTCTTCGCAATACCACTTAATCATATTTTCTATGTTTTTTCGATCATTATCAGGGTTGTCACCTGTTAATTGTCCAAGTATTAGAAAATTAAACTTCTTATCAAAATGAAAATTTTCTTTATTTTGCTTTTTATCAATATTGTAATTATAGTGTTCAGGAATAACTTCGATATTCTTTTTAACATTTCCCGTATTGAAAACTACTTCTTTAACAAAATTTGATGGTACAATTACCTCATTCATCTTATTGACTTTATCTAACCACATGGGATTACATATATCAGTCTCTACAAAAGCAGATACGCCTATGTTGTGATGAGCCAAACTTTCATCCCATTCATCAGGAAGCTGGACTTGCACTGATACATCAAATTTTTCTTTTATTGGTTTTGAGCACATCATTATCTTACCAATTAGTCCATCTTCAGAATGTCTGTCAACAATCCACGGAGTTGATCCCCAGTTAAGAACTTGGACAGTTAGATCTAGATCATTCCTACTATACAAATAATCAAATATTTGTCTACAGTGAACACCGTATCCACTTACTGTTAAAAGAGGAGCCCTAAGTAGTACTTTTCTTTTAAATTTTATCATATTGTAATCTTCTCCCATCTTTTATAATTGCTTTTCCAGTTTTTATGCACATTAACTAGTGAGTCATGCCAAGCATCAATCATTGTTGTATAATTAAATTGGGTATGTGCATATTCTAAAACTTTTTCTGAAAGCTTTTGTTTTGCTTCTTTATCCATGTTAAAAATTTTCATAATACCTTCAGCAACTGTGTCACAAGAAACGTAGTCTTCATAAATGTAAGGTACACCTTGACTACCTACCATTGTTTTGAGTTCAACATCTAAACCCACACCATTTTCAGTTCCGTCTCTATGATCGATTACTTGTCTTGTCATGCCTCCAGTTTTTGTTGCAATGATAGGCGTACCTGTCATCATAGCTTCAAGTGTACCCAACCCAAACCCTTCAGCATAAGATATGTTAACACAAAAGTCTGCAATATTATACAAGCTATTCATTTGTGAAAAATCAATTCTTTCTTGCGAAAAAACAACATTTTGTTGAATTCCTAGTTGTTCAGTCGTTGCCAAAAGATTAGGACCTTCATTGTCTCTCGGGTCAGTATGCATTATAAGCATTGCTTTTTTATGCCCGTGTTCTTTTTCAAGATTATCTAAAAATATTTTCCAAGAACTCAACAAATCATTCGGTCTCTTCCGCTTAGCATTTCTATTTACCCAAATACCTACAAAATAATCAAGCTTATCTAAACCTAGCAGTTGTGATTTAATTTGAACTTTCTCGTAATCATTAAGTCTAGTAAATACATTTTTAGGAAGTGTATGTGGTATAAAGCTTGTTTTATCTGGGTGTACTTTTTTAACCATCTCATAAGTCATATGTGAATGGCAATTAATAGCATCTGTGGCTTTATACATCCAATCATTAAATTGTGGGTATGGATAATTATCCCATACATGCCACCAAACAATTGGACAGATTTGATGTATTTCATCTTCCATTTCAAAGAGCCAAGTAAAGAACCTTGGATCAGTAAAAATAAATAAGATATCCGGTCTTTCAGCAGCTAACGTAACCCTTAGAAGTTCTGGGTTTCCAAATCCGTCTATTGGCTTGATTACAAAGTCTTCATTTACAACAATCGTATCGTAATTTTCATGCTTCATAGCAGCCCCAAACTGTCTAATTGACCATGTCCCCCTTTCAATAAGCCCGTTAAATAAATGTCTAGATTGCGTGCCTACGCCACTTGTAGATAGCGCATGATCACACAATGCCAAGATTTTAAGTTTCTTTTCTTGCATGCAGTTTCCTCATATTTATATGATTTTACTGCTCTGGTTCCGTATGTTAACTGCAATGTTCTGTATTTTCATACGGGCAAAATTTACAGCTATTTCTATTTTTGAGAAACATGCCCCGTCTGACTGTTTTTATCATACTCCTCATTAACTTCATGCCCTTCTCGTATGTTTTCGGCCCAACTGAAACTTTTACTAATTCACACACTTTTCCCTTTTTTCCACCCCTTTTAAGCAAAACAAAGCCACAGCGAACATCTTTTAGATCAATATTATGTTTTTTAGCCCAAAAGTGCTTGTATAAAATTAACTGTGCTGTCATTCCTAAGTCTTGCTTTTTATCCCTTCTCCAACCCCAGGATCCTGAAGTTTTCCAGTCAATAATCCAATATTCATGACCCTTTCCTCTCTTTTTTGGTACTTTCAAAACTCCATCAATAAACCCTTTGAAAGACAATGGGGCATCTATATCTTCAATCGGTTCATATAATTGTTCCTCTGCTTCAAAACATTCCCAACCTGGAAGTTCCTTATCTAAGTATCCTAAGACTTCATCCCACATATTGTTAGCCCAAGATTCCCAAGTTTCAACAGGCTCATGCTTGTACCATCCAGGCTGCTTAGAATACCACTCTGGGTTCTCAAATCCAGCTGTCTCCCAGCTTTCTTTCATTACCTTTATTATCTTATCACGGTCAACTTGCTTTGTCTCTAGCAGGGTCTCACAGCCTTCGTGAACTGCAGTTCCAAAGTGCAAGTAGGGTGAGTCTTGGAAAGTGTCTATTTTATCAATGTAGACTAGCTTATGACGATAACTGCACTCTTTCCACTGTTTGATTTCAGAAAAAGAAATATGTGGCTTCCCTGTTGGAAATAAATTATTTTTGCTCATTCTATTATACCTCTGTTAAGATTATAATAAGAAAACAAAGTTTTTACATTAGGACTAAGCATTTTACTTTACTTCGTAACTTTTTGGATCTAACCAGTAAACAGACTTAATGATCCATTCCTGATCATCTATAGATTTTAATTTATTTGATGCTTTCATTGCTGCGCCTAAATGAGTTTTAGAATCTACTTGAAACTCTGTATGCCTAGGCATTGGATAAGTAAATTTTTTTACACATAATACATTCCATTTATGTAATTTAGACATCATCGTCTCCTATTGCATAAACTGGGCATTGTTCCATAGCATCATAACACTCTTCTAATTCTTCTTCATTTTCAGGCTGCTTATACACAAAATCATGATCTCCTTCGTCGCTTGCTTTGAAATTGCTAGGTGCAGCTTGTGAACAGACATGACAAAAAATACATTCCCTGTCAACGTAAAAAGAGTATTCTTTACTACCAATCTTGACGGACCCACTTACATTGTCATTAAACTTATCTCTTGAATCAGCCACTACCATTCATCCTTTTGTCCAACCCAATCCCTGAATTGATCTTTACCGCCCCTGACACCCCAGTCTGAGTCGACTGTTAGCTTAGAAGATATTCCGCCTCTTGGGTTGCAAATCAATACTAGTCTTAGCCTGGTAGGATTGTAAATAGCCGTCATATCATCATAAATTACATTAATTATTCTCTCATATGAATAAATTTGACTTCTAAATGCAAAAAAGTACTCTTTTAGTGATTTTAATTCTATCACCTTATCAGACGGATAAAAAGTTATGTAAAGATGGCCAAAGTCAGGTTGATTCTTAACACCTTCAAAAGTCAATTCAGGTATCTTCATTTTAATTTCATATGCATCTTTTGTTGGATTAGAAATAGATTTTAAAATACTTCTATTTTTACTCCAATTTCGCTTCTTTTTAGTAGTCATCAATTATATCCTCAAGATTATGTTTCGGTGTCCAACCTAGATCTTTAGTTGTCTCACTAATGTCTGCTAGTGTCTCGACAACCTCAGCAGGCCTAGCTGGAATCAAAACTTTTTCATCTCCAACCATGGATGCTATTTCTAGTATTGAATAATTTTTTCCTGTTCCAACATTGTATACTTTATGAAGTACTTCTTGCACCAATTTATTCATAGCACAAATGTTTGCATTAACAACATCATCTATGTAAGTAAAGTCTCTTTTTTGTGTTCCGGGAGAGACAATTGTCATAGGTTTGTTGTTTTTGACTTGCCTTTTAAGTAAACCAATTACAGGTGCATATTCGCCCTTAAGCGGTTCTCTCGGGCCGTACACATTAAAATACCTTAGAACAATACTTGGTAGTCCATAAACTTGACTATAAAGATCGCATATCCTTTCACCCATCCATTTTGACATAGAATATGGATTAAGACAATCTGCCGGCATATTAGGATTGAACGGTATTATATTCTGTTTGCCGTAAAGTGAAGAAGTACCTGAATATATGACTCTTTTAATTCCGTTTAACCGTGACCATTCTAGAACCCTCTGTGTACCTACAACATTTACTTCAAAACATTCGTTAGGAGAATTAATAGTAGGTTGAATACGACTACGGGCAGCAAGGTGAAAAACATAGTCGACACCATTAAAATACTCGCTGCAATTATCTTTACTAATATCTTTAATATGGTACTTAACATTTACTACGTCCTTGTGATAATAAAAGTCTTCATTTTCAGGTGAAGATAAATTATCAATTACAATTACATGATGTCCTATACTGTGAAGTCTATCGACAATATGACTGCCTATGAATCCACAACCGCCTGTTACTAAGCTAATCGTCACTTACTGCTCTTCCTTTCATTCTTAACCAATCTTTGTTTGTTCTAATCTCGTTGTTATAAATTTCAACGGATGCCAAAAAATGATTATCAACTTCTTTTCCATCAGAAAAGTTAATCATTGCAGCCAAATCTTTTGGAAAGCAATGACCTCCAAAACCACGATCTCCATCGGGACCAGGAACTGCTAAATGACTCTTTCCAATCCTATCGTCATATAGCGCATATTCACAAACTTTATCATAATCTATACCTGTGTTTTCACAAATTTCATACATTTGATTTGCAAACGTTACTTTTGTAGCTAAAAAGCAATTAGTAAAATATTTAACCATTTCTGCTGTTTCTGATTTAGTTACTACGATAGGAATATCAGGAAAAGGTTTTCTAAACATCTGTTTTACTTTTTTTGCGCCTGTGCCTCCAATGATAATTCTACTTTGATTTTTAAAATCTTCAAATGAATTTGCTTCTGTTAAAAACTCTGGGCTAAAACAAACATCGCAGTAAGATGTCATAGCGTTTAATCTTTCGGTAGTACTTGGAGGAACTGTTGATTTTATGACAATAGTTGGTCTATGAACATGTTGATAAACTGCTAAATCGACTTCACGAACTGCTAATTCTAATATTCTTGTATCACATGACCCATCTTTACGCATTGGGGTAGGTAAGCACATAAAAATAATATCTGATTCTAAGCAAACTTGCTTATGTGTACTATCACACTTAGTCCTGTCAATATCATAAGTTCTAATTTTATAAAAGTTTTTAAGCCCTGCTTTGATTGCAGAACCTACAAATCCTTGACCAATAATTCCTATGTTAATATTTTTCTTCATTCAACTATTCCACTAATCTTATTTTGTAACTTCTTTAAATCTTCCTCATACATTTCTTTTGCAAGTTTATATACGTCGTACTTAGGTTTCCAATTTAATTTTTTTCTAGCTTTTGTAGCGTCTCCGAGTAGAAGTGGTACCTCATGAGGCCTATAAAGCCTTTCATCTATTTCCACATATTTACGTTCATCTAACCCAGCAATGTCAAACACAATTCTTAAAAAGTCAGATACAGCACAAGTTTCACCAGTCGCTATGACATAATCATCGGGTATATCTTGCTGCAACATTAACCACATAGCTTCAACATAATCTTTGGCATGCCCCCAATCCCTCTTTGCGTCTAAATTTCCTAAATATAATTTCTTCTGTAAGCCTAATTTTATTTTTGCTGCAGCAATTGTAATCTTTCTTGTGACAAAAGTCTCACCTCTTCGTGGGCTTTCATGGTTAAATAGTATCCCAGAAGAAATATGCATACCATAAGACTGCCTATAATTCCTACATATATTATGTGCATATGTTTTTGCACAAGCATAAGGGCTAGCCGGCATTAATCTAGTGTCTTCATTCTGAGGATGATCCGGATTGTCTCCAAACATTTCTGATGAAGATGCCTGGTAGTATCTTGCTTCTGGGCAGACATTTCTCATTGCTTCCAAGAGTCTTAATGTTCCCATTGCCACAAACTCTGTTGTTTCTTCAGGAGTATCAAAAGAAACTCTAACATGAGATTGTGCTGCCAGATTGTATACTTCATCAGGTTTGTACTTTAGTAGAGTTCTGTGCAAATTACCAGAATCATTCATATTACCATAAACAAGTGTAAAATTTAAAACCAATTTTTCATCATTCATTATATGATCAATTCTATCAGTTGATATCAAAGAATTTCTTCTTTTAATTCCAATTACTTGATAACCTTTACTCAAAAGTAATTCAGCAAGATACGAACCATCTTGACCAGTTACTCCTGTGATTAGTGCTGTTTTCAATTTAAACTCCTCTTACTTTTGGATATTTTTCTACAAACCACTCACAAGTTTCTTTAATCCCTTGTTTAAAAGAAGTATACTCAAAATCTTCAAACATGTTCAAAAATTTTTTATTACTGCTTGGTTTCTTGTACTGACCTTCTGGTTTTGTCTTATCCCATTGAATTTCACCGCTATAGCTTAAACACTCAGATATTATTTCGACGACCTCTTTGATGCTAACATCTCCTGTTTTACCAATATTAACTGGATTGATTCCATTATAATTCTCTAGTAAGCGTAGAATAGCCCTTGCTATATCTTTTGAACATGTAAACTCTCTAAGCGGCATACCGGAACCCCAGAACACCGGAATCTTATTTGTCTTTTTTGCTTCATATATTTTTCTAATTATCGCAGGTATTACATGTCCGTTTTCTAAATCAAAATTATCATTGGGGCCGTATATGTTGTTAGGTATTGCTGTTATATAATTTAAGTTATGTTGGCTTCTTACTGCTCTGCTGTGTACGTCTAACATTCTTTTTGCATATGCATATCCATAATTACTAACATGAGGTTCACCATTATGAATTTGATCTTCAGTTAACGGATATTTAACATTATCCGGATAAACACATGTGGATAAAAGAGACACAACTTTTTTTATTCCAAACTCTTTACAAGAATCAATAACGTTTGTATTGATTTTAATGTTGTCTGTGTAAAAATCATACATCATTGTCATATTACCTTTTACACCTCCAACTTTAGCAGCGAGATGTATTACAGCATCAGGAGAAAAATCGTATAACATACGATCAGACTCTCTTTTTTTTGTTAAGTCGTATTCTGACCCTATGTAAGCAAGTTTATTATCTGTTATAATATTTTTAAAGGATGAGCCCACTAAACCGGTACCTCCTGTTATCAGAATATTCATAAATTTTTCCTTCTAGTTCTATTTATCAGTAAACTTACATGCATATCGGAAGACTCTATGTTCCATCTATATCTATCCCAAATGAATTTAATTCTCTTATTGTTTGTTTCCAATCTGTAAACCTAATCGCCCTGTCGTCAATATAAAAAACTACTCTTGGCTTCTCAGCTGTCACTTCGGAAATATACTTACTAAACCCTTTTTCTTTGAGCCACTCCCAAACCAATTCAACACCAGTTTTTCCGTTAACTAATGGCCTGTCATGACGAGCTTTGGCAGTATATACTATTACTTTATATTTACTGGCTAATCTTTTTACAGCTTCCAATGAGCCGGGTATAGGATCGTCATAAATTGTTCCATCATGATAACCTTTTGAACATGCATGAATAACACCGTCGAAATCAACACCTATTTGCTTAAATTCATCCTTAAGTAGTGAAGGTCTGTTGTCATTTTCATTGTATATCTTACTAATCATCTATACTCCTTAAGTCAAAAAAGCTTCCACTTTTTTGTTTATTAAGCGTTCCTAAGCTTCTAATTACTTTATTTGCAATTTCTTCTGGTGATGGATTTTTTCCGTACAAATCTTTAAATTTCTTAATTGAAGAAAATTTTTCTGTAGAATATTCAATAATTTTATCTTGCATTTTTGTTTGAATTATTCCTGGAGCTAAACTTAGAAAATTTATATCTGTATTTTCTATAGCGTAGCATCTGGCAAGTTGATTTAATGCTGCTTTTGACAAACAATAAGAAAGCCAACCATCGTATGCTTTAATAGAAGCTCCTGACGATATCATTATAATGTTTTTAACTTTAACTTTAGAATTTAAAAAAGTATCAATTATTAGTTTGTTTGCAAATAAATTAACTTGCAAAGCTTCTTGGAGCTCCTTGTTTTCTACTTTTGAAGCTTTTTTAATATCTCCTAAAACACCTGCATTTAAAAATAAATACTCTATAGACTTGTTAGCATACTCAGTAGTTATTTTACTAAGAGTGTTTTTAATATTTCTATCTTCACTTAAGTCACAAACATATTTTGTTTCTTTAGAATTAGATCTACTGATACCTATCGTTTCATGACCTAATTCTACAAATTGATTTGCGAGAGCCTTTCCTAAACCTGAACTTGTGCCTGTTATTATTACTTTCATTTTATTTTATCTTTTCTATATTGAAGACATCTTTATCTATGTCTTCTATGTTTTTACATATTCTATCAAATAATTCGATAGTAATTTTATTTTTTTCTGCATAATACGCGTAATAATCAGTAATTCCATATTTGGCTGTAATTACTCCGTATGGACTTGCTCTCATAGTGAATTTTTTTTCATTTCTAGCAACAAAGCTCATTAGATCAATTAATTCTTTGTCTTCAATAACATTTTCTAATCTTAAATTACCAACACCTTTTCCCATGCCTCTCGTAGATGCATCGAAACCAGTAAAACCAATACTTTTAAGGTGCTTAAAGTTACTATAAGCTTTACCTCTATGGTCATGTAAGTGCATACCAACCTTTATATTACTTTCTCTTAAGACACTAACTGCATCTTTAAATCTTTGACTATCTACTTCAAAATCAAGTGAGCCGTGCGTATCAGCAAAGTAAACATAATCTAAATTATAATTTTTTACTTTTTCTGCAACATCATCTATTTCTTTTTTACTGTAATTTGAAATGTTGAAAACATTAAGACTTACTTTCAAGCCTGTCTTATTTTTTAATTTCTGGATAAATGGGAGTGCTTTATCGATATCATTTTTTCTACTACAGACTCTAATCATTCCAACAACATTTTGTTTACAGTCTGGATATTCGTTTAAGTCTTTTTTGCAATAGTGATAGTCTATCATTACAGCAACTTTCTTTTTTGGTTTATCACCAATGACTTCTACTAATTTCGCTATATCTAGATTGTAGAATCTATTACTAGTCTTTGAAGTCTGCTTCCAGTAACCCATTTCAACATAAGTTACACTGTCAATATTAGAAATTAATTTATAATATTCTCTAGCAACATGAACAGGCCAATCAAAATTAACAGCGTGACCACCGTCCCTAAGTGTAACATCAATTATTTCCATTTTTAACTCCTTTATAAACTATTTTCGCAAAATCTAAGTCATTCAAAGTATCAATTTCTATCCCTTCAACATCATTGATTTCATACAAGTAATTTTTTTTACCAAATCTATTATTGTTTTCTAGAAAAGTTTTTTTTGTGAATATAAAAAAAGCACCATTTGAGAAATAAATCTTTTCTAAATCTTGTGTTCTTTGTACAACGCTAGGGTTGAAATTGATCGGGTAATCAAAAGAATTCAACCATGCAAAATCTTGTTTTGAAGTGACTGAATGAACTGCATCGTATCCTTTACCCAGGAAAGTAATTGCATCTAAAATTGTTTCAATTTTTAAAAATGGAGAAGTTACATGTGTTAAAACAATTACTTCATTTTCATCATCTACAAATTTAGATAAAAAATTTTTAGTCATTAGAAGCGCAGGGCTTAATTTATTTTTTAGATCGTTCTCCATGTCTATAAACTTTTGAGACCTAGAGTAAGCAGTAACACCCATCAGCATTTCGTCTCTATTGCACTCATCTATAACTTCCTGACTATCAGTGTCTATAAAAACTTCAGAAAATGAATTAACATTGTATATTAAATGCTTCCACAAGGGTATACCCCCTAGTATCTTAAAGTTCTTTCTCGATATTCGAGATGAATTATTTTTAATATATGTAAATATTTTCACCAGTTAAACTCCATTATGTCTCCGTTAAATCCATCATGAGCATTGACGGGGAAATATTTTGATAAAAAGTTATCAATATCACCGCCGTCAAAAGTTATACTACTCTTTATGTCCTCTTTAATGGGAACATTTTTAACAATTATTCCAATATTATAGTCATATTGTTTTATATTGCACTCGACAGAGCAGTCAACTCCAGCAAGAACAAGATGATATAAAACAAGGCCTGCATTCCATATACTGACATGTCCTCCTATAATAAACGGTTTTCTTGGAGGCACTATTATTACAATGTATCCATTCTCTTTTGTTACGCTTACAACATTTTCTAAAAACTCATGAGTATTAAGCTGATGTTCTAAGACGTGACTACATAAAGATGCATCAAACTTTTTATTAAAACTAATAGAGTTAAAATCTCCATCATAGTCATAGAAGTCTAAAGCATTTGAGCCCTTTGTGATACCGTTTGTGTAAACTTTTTTTCCATGTTTCGATAGAAAGTTTGTCTGCTCTTTCTTTCCTGCACCAATATCCAAAACTGTTGAAAAATCTTTAGAAAGAAGTTTTCTTATTATCTCTTCGCCCCTGAATCTCTCTGGGTTAAACAATCCATTAAATCCAGATGCGTCTTTTTCAATTGTACCAAGCTCTGCTTTTACGCTATCTGTTGAAGATGATCTATATAAAAAATTATATTTCTGATTTTTCATCATTTACCCTTCTAAAAATGTTAAAGATATTTCCCTGTCTCTAGTCGGATCTAGCTCAACTACGAAAATACTTTGCCATTTCCCTAGTATGGGTGATCCATCAATTACAGGTATTGTTTCAGAAGAATTAAAAAATAAACTTCTTATGTGACTATGACCATTTATTGGCTCATCTAAAGGACAATCTTCTCTTAATGATATAAGATCGTGAAGATATTTTATATTTTTGTGATCACCTTCTGGTTCTTTCCACTTTGGTGCTATTTTATCAAGAAAAAACCTAACATCAGCTTTGTGAAATAATTCATCTTCTAATATTTTAACACAACATGTTGTATGTTTTGAGAATATACAAATTATTCCTTCTTTTACTTCTTGAATATTGCAAAATTCAACAACTTCTTTTGTGATATTTGTAAATAATTTGCCAGTTTTCATTTTTAATATTTTTCTTTTTATAGTCACTTTTGCAATCCAATATTTAATATTTGTTGTTATTATACATATATTATTTTTAATTTACAAAGAATAAGCTTATTCTTTCTGATTAAAAGTTTTCATTTTTAATATTTTTTCTTTATTTCTTTTGAATTTGTAGATTAATTCTCTAATGAAGTCTGATACTATTAATTTTTCTGACTCAAAATCTAAGAGAAAATTTTTATCATCAACATCTTGTAAAAAACATAAAGATGCATCAATTATTTTATTGTCATGAAGCCATCTCAAAATTTTCACATCTGTTTCAGAATCATGACAAGTTGGAACAGACTCTTTTTTTCCTTGCTTTTTATTTTTTTCGCTTTCATATATTTTTAAAGCATATTCTTTGCATACATATGACGTATAACGAACTTCTTTTTGGATACTAAAATTAGTTACGAATACATCTTTGCCTTCTAGAATTTTTTGCAACATTGCTGTATATCCCGTTCTAGGTATTGCATTAAGTGTATACGGGCAACCAATTATTGACAACCCTATGTTAAAATTTCTAGTATCTTCTTTCGCATACCATACCCTTTTATAATTTTTCAGACTTTTTTTATATAAACTATAGTACTTCTGCATATATTCGACACTATATGCATCTCGATAAATTTTAATAATGTCGTCTAAGGAAAGATTTTTTTGTACTAGATTACTCCATTGATGATTGCACAAGGCTAACTCGTCGTAAATTGCCCCATTATTAAATTCTGGCAAAGGTATAGAAAAATTACATCTTACATTGTTTTGAAAATTATCAATTAACTTTCCTATGCTTAGATTTTTATATGGCTTATTTCCTATAATAAGTACCTTATCTTTGTTCACTTGTTTTGTCCTTTCGTTAGAAGAGTAAATTCTTTATAGTCTCTTATATAGTCGCTTTCGTTATGACGGGTAGCGCTGGCAACAAGCAGTTTTGATTCTTTATCAATAAACTTTATTTCTGACCAAATTAGAGAATCTTGATATATGTAGTCAGACTTTTCTAAAAAATATTTAGTTCTTTCATTTCCATTGTCTAAAACAATTTCTAACTTGCCTGCTATACAACAAAGATACTGTCTTGTATTTTTATGGGCATGATATCCTCTTATCGATCCGTCAGGAACATTAGAAACAACAAATATTCTTTTAATATCTATTTTATCAAAACTAAATTCATTAAGATCACCTCTTTCTCCAGACACTAGTTTACTACTTAATTTCATATTTACCTACTTCTTTTAAGAATTCACATACTATTTTGATTTCATCCTCCCTCATAAAAGGATGCACTGGTATTGATAATATTTTATCAGATACTCTAAAATTTGCTTTATAATTTAGATCGTTTAAAAATTTAAAGTCTGTTACGTGTTTTTCATAGTGAATTATAAAAGGAATTTTAAGATTTTTCATCAAATTAATTACTTTTTCTCTATTTTTAAAAAGCAATGGAAACTGGTGATATACACAGTTTCCTCTAGGTTTCATGCCTACAACAAACTCAGAATATCTGCAAGCTATTTCTTTTCTTTTTTCATTAAGTTCATGAAATTTACTTAATTTTGAAAGAACAATACCTGCTTGGAATTCATCAATTCTAGAGTTAATACCAACAAACTCCATATTTCTTCCTAGTTGCCCATAGAATCTAAATTTTCTAAAATATTCTTCGTCACCCATTCTTGTACATATCATTCCTCCATCACCCATCGACGCTAAGGGTTTTGTTGGATAAAAGCTAAAAACGCTGTAGTGCCCAAAATTTCCAGTACCAGATCCAGTTGATTGAGCACAGTCTTCTATGACAATGTGATTATTAGACTTTGCGTAATCCATAATTTTTTTCATGTCACAGTTATTCCCAAATAAGTGAACAGGTATTATAATTCCGTTTTTAATGTCTGGAAGCTTATCAGCATCAATAGTAAAAGTTTTATCAACATCAACATAATGAACATTTTTAGTTATTGCATGAACTGCTACGCTTGTAGGGTAAGCTCCAAAATTTGGCAAAATAATTGGCATATTAGGACGCCATATTTTCTTTACAATCATAGTAATTGCATCTGTACAGTTTTTAACTGCTACGTTACTATATTCATTCCCTACTATTAGATTAAATTTGCTTTCCAAACTTTTTGTATTGTCTCCTAATAAGTATTTCCCACTCATTGCAGTTTTATTGACAATACTGTCTATCTCTTTTTTAAAAAAAATATATTCAGAAGTTGTATCTAAAAATTTCATTTATTTTTCTCAATTAAAAAACTATACTGATCAAGTTGCTGTATATGAATTAGTTTAATTAGTTTAAAGTTATGCTTAGACAATAGATTGTTAATGTCATTTTCAGAGAATTGACTTCTATAAGAGTCCATTCCTCCGTAAGAAGGGATGAGCCAAGATTTAGTTTCGTTACCAATGCATTGACGATGAATAATTACTTGATGTTTTGCATTTTTTAATATTTTATCCAAACACTCAATAGGATTTTCAACAACTTCTATAAGCCCATTAAGCAAAATACAGTCAAAATTATTTAAAAATTGCAAATTTGATCTTTTAATATCTGACTTTATAAAATTACCTTCTGGATAAAATTTTTGAGCAACATTTTCTATGACATTATCTAAATCACTGCCCGTATACTCCATATCTTTATAAATTTCACCTAGTGCAGCTGCCCCACAACCTAAATCACATAATTTTTTAGAACCTGATTTACTGCTTATGTCTAGTAGACTCTTAAGATGAGGCCAGTGATCTGAATGCTCTAGTTTGGCAAAAATCTTACCTTTAGCTCCATCTAGCATATGTTTGTATATGTTTGGATTGTCCCAGCATTGATTTTCATTATCTTTTTTAATTTCTCTCATGATTCTTTCCTTGTAGTTTTTAATTCTTTTGTTTATTACGTCTGGGTGAGAACCTAAAAATTTCTTTGTATAAGCGTGTGTTCTTACACTTTTAATAAATTCATGAACGCCACTGTTAATTGATTCTATTTTAAATTTTTCATCTTCACTGCTTGAAGTCACCCATGGTTTATAGATTGTTTCATAATAATTTTTAAAACAGTTTTCTTTACTAACTTTTGCTTCATAGTACTCAATTTTATTTTTTACTTGATTTGGAAAAACATAGGAATAGTGATACATTCGAATGTTATGTTTAAACCATAGTGTATCGCCATCAATGTGCTTTTTAGGTATATGATCATATTCTTTTTTATGAATTATTGTTGGAGGTCTATGAGTCAGCCAAGTAGATCCTGGATAAACTTTAAACACTCTATGAAAGTTTCCTTTCTTTTCTTCAAAGCCTCCGATGTACCTGTCGAATCCTCCAAAAAAACTGCAGCTTTTTAAATCAGCGCTAGTATAGTTGTTGTCTTCCATTATTTTTATTAAATTTTCAATATCTTCACCTTTAAATACTTCATCAGAATCTAGATTCCAAACAAAGTCAATATCGTCTTTGAGATATTTCATATAAGCAGAACACTGTTCGTCTTTTTCAGAAAATTGACCATGAACTATTGTTATTTTATTCTCAGGATCCGGGAAGTTATCAATAATACTATTAGTGTTGTCTTTTGATGTGACTCTTCCTTTGTCTTGCCAAAATTTGACCGGTCCTTCAGCAATTAAAATTTGTGAAGCATAAGGGTAAACTGATTCTAAACTTGCCTCTAAAACATAATCGCCTTCAAAAACTATCATTCCAAATGCTATTTTACTCTTTAAATTACTCATTATCTATTTCCGTTATTTTGTATTTTTCGATTGCATCTTTTGTCTTTAAATAATAATCATCATATTTGTCTTTTACAAAACTATGATAAAGTTCTGGTGCACCCCATATCCACTCATTATTATAAGAGGTTTTGTAATTATTTGTCTTTTGATCTCTTTTAAAATGTGCAAAATGAAAGTATAGTAAAGTCTGTTTTCTGCCTTCCCAAATCACTTTACCATCTTTGTATTCATGAAAAGTAGCATTCCAAGGCGCTAAATGCCCAATATCTTTGTCAATAATTGCAACAGAATCTCCAAAGATCTTTGGAAAAAGTTCTAAGTATTTTTGATCGCCACATTGCCCATACCAAGCATAATATGGATTGCTATTAGGATCTTTGAAAAGTTGTTTTTTCCACCATAGCGAACATTGCTTACCTTGATAATCATTTTTAAAATATACTATGCCGACATTATATTCGCCACTTCCCGGTAGATAATCTATTCTGTGTCGTACAATACCGATGCTTCTATTATCTAACTCATCATCAAAAATTTTCAAGTCTTCATAGAAAAACAAATCAGCATCTAGGTAGTAAATGTTATCCAATCCTACTCTATTTAAAAAATAATGACACATATATGCAGATAGGGACCAGCAAAACTGTATATAACTTGGGTCTCTTCCCTGTGCGTTTCCATTAGAAATTGCCTCATTAGAAGGAGTACACTTTCTATGTGCTTTCAATTCAAAATTATCATTTTCTACACTATTAATGTGAATTGGTTTGACATGACTATTATTTTTAGAAATTTCTTCAATCTTTTTAAATGTTTGATCATCTAAGCAAATATAAAATAAAGTAAAACTTTTTTCTGACTGTGTATTCATTAACGACTCAAATAATGTTATTCCTTTTTCTAGATACTTTTTATCTGATATTGTTACTAAATTTCTCATTTTATAAACCTCTTTATTCCTTTTGTGTGCTTCGGTATCCAACCTAATTTTTTAACTTTTTTATTGCATATTGAATATCTAACATCTTGACCTAATCTATTTGGGACAAAGTTGATAAACTCTTTGTAGTCTTTATCAGTAAACCAAGAAACAACTGTTCTTACAACTTCTAAATTGGTCATTTCATTGTGAGAAGCAATATTAAATGTTTGATTTTTTTGGCCAGACTCTATTATTTTTAGTATAGCATCTACATTATCCTTGACGTATATCCAATCTCTAATATACATACCATCACCATGAATAGGTATTTTTCTGCCTAGTTTCATACAGTCGATTGTATTTGCTATTAATTTTTCAATATATTGCCTCTCACCATAATTGTTGCCAGATCTAGTGATAATATAATCTATTCCATAAGTTCTACCATGAGAAAGAACAAACATTTCTGCAGCTGCCTTTGAGGCAGCGTAAGGATTGCTCGGGTTTAAAACATCACTTTCTTTAAAAGTTCCACTGATTGTATCACCATAGACTTCGTCTGTGCTTATATGAATGAAAAGAGGTCTTTCATATACTTTTCCTCTTAGTAACTCCAGTATATTGTGTACACCTTCTGTATTACTTTTTAAAAATGTTTTTGATTCATGTATTGAATTATCAACGTGAGACTCTGCAGCAAAATTAACTAAATAATCACATGGAGGTATGTGATTAATACTACATATATCTTCTTTAAGATGTGTATAATTTGAATGATCGTCCCAAGGTAATTCTTTAGAAGCAGCATAAGTCATTTTATCTATATCAACTACACTGTGTCCTAATTTGAGCAATTTTTCAACAAAATGTGATCCTATAAAACCCCTTCCTCCTGTTACAACATACCTCATTGCAAAACCTCCACATATCTTTTTCCTTCTTTATTTATTTTCAACTCTTTAGGAAACCAAACATTTTTTAAAGTATTTATATCTATAAAAGGATCATTAAGTTCTTTATAAGTAAATTTTAAAGACTTAGATACATCTGCATCTAGACATTTGTTATTATAATTGTACATGTGGAAACCATAAGGATTATCTGTGTCCTGTCCTTTTTTCTGTGTTTGATTTTTTGCTGACCACGGAAATGTACATGCACCGTAAGGAAAACTTGGATCAGGTTGTATGCTAGTTATACCTCCATTCCAAAAACAAGCGAGTGTCCAGTCTCCTGGATGGTCACAAGGGCCTCTTTGCTTTATACCTTTTAACGGTATCCATTTTTCTTCTGATGATGATATTGCTCTAAAATACTCTCTATCAATTGCCATCATAACATTAAAAAATTCAACATCCCTTAAGGGATCGTCCCACTTAGATATTCTATCATAGATTCTACTTGTTATGTTGTCATTACAAATAACATCTGACTCTAAAGAAATATACAAAGCATTAGGAAAATTTTGTTTTATTATGCTATGAGCTTTTGCCTTTGATTTTGCATGAGTCTTCTTCATAAGAACACCCTCATCAGGACCATGATCTTTTTCAATTTTTTGATCAGGCCAGGGATCTATATGATCAACAGACATTACTATTAAATTTTTAGGCTCAAAATCTTCAATAAATTTATTTATAAACGTAAAAGTTCTATCTGTACTACCGTCATCAAATACTATTACTTTGTGAAAGTTTTTAACTGCTTGCTGTAAACAAGCATATATAGTTAGCTCATTATTGTATGTGTTTATTCCACAAACTAGTGGAAAGTTTGTACATAAATTTTTCCACTGATCTTTGAGTTGTTGCTCTGTAATTTGCATTATTTTCTCTTATTTTATTTCACACCCTATAGACTTGAAGCGTGCATATATGTTGTTATTTTCAAAAAATTTTGTACTATCTTCAGTTTTTAATAATTTAATTTTTGATTTTAATTCAGGTAAAGTTTGGAACAAAACAACATTTGGACATGATTCAACTATGCTAGAATGCTTAGCGTAATTACCATAGGTTTGTTGTAGTAAAAGTCTTCCTGAATATAATACTTCGTAAGTTCTAGTATTAAAACCTCTTAGAATCCCTACGGGATTTAATATTTTTTCATAAGAAAGTAAATTATTGCAATAATCATCCCAAGAATAGTCTCTAGAAAAATTAGTAATATTAATTTTGTTTTTGAGATCTCGGTCTGCAATGATATCGTTTAAAAGTTTATTCCTTGATGCATACTCAGGTTTACCTGCTTGTCCGGAAAATAGTATTTTATCATTGTTTATCTTTTTATCTCTGTTATCAAAAAACTTTCTACTGGCCCACTGTGGAAACCAGTCTCCATAAGTATTTGCATCATCTTCGTCACAAACGTATATTTGGTCTACAAACCGCTTAAGAAGGGATATACTGTATTCAGATTTTGCTTTCCACTGTGGTACTATTGCATCAATTCTTTCAAAGCACCAAACTGCTTTTCTGTGCTTGTGTGATATCCATTTTTGCACCTTTTCTTCTGTGTCCCACAAGTAGAATAAAAAATCATGCCCTACAAAAAAAAGATCATCTTCTATATCATATACATGATCGTAATTTTCTTCAGAAACAATTACTACATCTACTATATTATAGTCCAGTATAGAAGAACTAGTTCCGCAGCGATAATCATTAGTAACAATTTTCATTTGTTATTCTCTTTTTTTAAAAACTAAACCATTATTCTTAAAATAGTAGCCGCTAGCAATAGATCTAACTAAGTCAGTTTCTTCTTCGCAAAAATCAAAATTATATTTGTCAAATACATTAATCCAGTATTCTTGATTTCTGCAATTGACATGATGATAACCGGGTTGTCCTTCCGGAGCAAAAGTAACATAACACTTTTTTGATTTTTCGAATATATTCATATAATTTTCTTGGTACTTTTCTTCGACATGCTCTAAAAATTCTATTGATATTGCTATATCATGACTAATTACAATATTGTTTTTACCTTTTGCAAAGTCATGTTCTATAAATTCTATGTTTTTAAATTTATTCCTGGCATATTTTATTGCTCTTGGTGAGCCATCAACGCCAGTGCATATTTTACCTTTTTCTTTGAAATAATTTGTTACATGTCCGGAGCCACAGCCTACATCAATAATAGATTTGATATCGTTATTTTTTAAAATATGCTCAAAAACAGGAATGTCAAAAGATTCTTCATCACCATCTAAAATACAGCCGTCTAAATGATAAGGTAAAAAAGAACCCTCTCCAAACAAAGCTTTCCAGCTTTGTGAAAGTTCATAATATGATTTATGATTAATCTCTCTTTCAAATATTTGATATATTTTTTGATTAGACTCTTTGTCTATCTCAACTCCTTCCAAAGAATTTAATATTCTTAAAGGAAAGTATAATAAGTCAATCAATGCATTAACTTTAACCTGATCCCAGTCAGTCTTAAAGAAATTATCTAAATCAATATTTACCTTGCCTACCTTAAAATATCTTTCATTTTTATCTTTCATAATCATCCTTTATTCTAAAAACATCATCTAAAAAATTTGTACTGACTTCCATTAGCATTGTATCACCAGTAGCGTCTGCACCAAACCTATGAATTTGACCGGGTTTGACGTGATATATGTCACCGGGGCGGAGTGCAATCCATTTTTCATCATCTTCACTTTGCCAAACAATTAACAATCCAGACATTACGTATAAAGTCTCTTCTTTCTTTTCGTGATATTGTAGACTCATTCTATGACCGGCTCTAATTTGCATTAATTTTGCAACATATTCATCTGTCTGAGCCCATAGTACTTCATAACCCCAAGGTTTGTCAGTTTTTTTACACTCACTTATATGCTTTACATTATCTTTCATTTTATAAAACCTCGCTTTCTAATAAAATCAACAGTAGATTGTTGATTATGCGTATTTGTATTAGTCTCACCTTTTAAATTAACCCTATACAGGTAACAGATATCGCTTATGAATTTTCGCTTCCTACTAATGTACAAAAGCGGTAAGTACACTACCTGGTCAGAAGCAGATTTAAACCATTTACCTTGATCATCTTTAAAGTTTTTATTACTTAAATTTTTGACAATGGATGATCTAAAAGTTTTAAGGTGTGATGTTGTCCAATCTACTTCGTAAGGATCTTCATCAGGATATAAATCTCCTGATATATTCATGCCGTGAACATCCCAGTAATGTGCAGTCCAAGCTGTATCTAATTCTTCATCACTATAATGATTTAATATAATATCTACTGTATTATTATTCATTAGTGCGTCGTCAGAATCAATCATCGCTATTATTACATTTTCATCTTGATATTTTTTACTTTCTTCAATAGTAATTCTAATCGGATATTTCTTTTCATTACTTTTTATTACTTTAAATCTAGAATATTCTTTGGTTAATTCTAAAGCTTTTTCATAACTCTCATCAGATGACATGTCATCAACTATTATATGTTCCCAATTTTGATTTTTTTGAGATATAATTGACGACACTAATTCTGGTAAGTACTCTTCTGAGTTGTACATTGGCGTTATGAAAATTACTTTATTAGGTGTCATTATTTCTTATCATTCCAACTTTTCATCAACTCAGGTTGACCTCTATTTATTTTTACCCAAGGTGTAGGTTTATTAAAGTTAATGGGCTCATGAAATATCCAACCACCCATTTTCTCTCCTAGCTCTTTTGATAACTGTTCTATTTCTTCATCTGCTACATCAGACCATTTCTTTTTAAAAAACATGTTGTTTTCAGGAGTATCTTCTTGTTTAATATTATATAGACTTTGCCAATGCTTTGTCCAGTATCCACGATAAGTCTTGATTTTCCTCTCTATGTCAAACCAAGAATAATGATAAACACTAGGCAGAACGTTTACTATTTGATTATACCAATTTTCGTAACCATTTACACCTTGATTACCATTTTTAAATGCATTTTCTCTAAGCTGGTGCACTTCTTTTGTGTAAAATGTTGTGCAAGGTATTATTTCATGTGTCTCTGTATCAATATAATCACATCCGTCAGTTCCTGGCCTAGCATATAATTGATCTTCTTCATCAATGACTCTAAGTTGTTTAGGTATTCCATGTGTAATATATTTTCTATTTCTACTCAGCCTCCATTTCCAAGGATTAACATCTATGCGAACTTTCTCTGGGCCTCCCCAGTATTCAATAACAGGTAATGCAATGAGATCTGTTGCTTTAGGTAATCTTTTAATAACTTCCTTTACTTTGCCATAATCTTTCTCATGAACAACCTCATCTGAGTCCATTTGCCAACACCATTCTCCAGTACATAAACTTCTAGCGTAAGCCTTTTGTAAACCATCAAATACAGCGAAGCGAGGGTGGTCCCAGTCCCTTTTGTTTTGTGCAATGATAATTCTATCATTTGCGACAGAAAGTTCCTCCAGAGCCTCCCACGTCCCATCTGTGGAACCGCCATCTACAACAACAACCTGATCACAAAATCCTAAAAGTGACTCAATACATTGCTTAAAGGGATATTTTTGAGAAATACAATTACGTGTTGTTGTATAGCCACTAATAGTAGGTACATGATTGATTTGACTTTCAATAACTTTCCAGAATCTATCTGGTGACTCTCTTAGATACTCATCAATTACCTCAACCCTGCTATTGAACCAGTCTTCATATTTGTGCTGGACATTATCGTTAATTAAAAGATCACAGCCTAAAAGTTTAGCCTCTATAACGACTCTTGGGCATGTATCTCCACCAGGAGGAGAGTAAACATGTCCTTTTGATTGTGCCAATTTTTCTAGCATTTCCTCATAAGGTAAACCCCAGACTGTTTCGTATTCTAAATTATTTATTTTGCAAGTCTCTTCTGACTCACTTGCACCCTTAATCCAGCTTGTAGAGCCAATTATTAACCACTTGTCGTTTTTCTTGCCGCGATATTTACTTCTTAGTTCTTTTAGCTTATCTAGAGTGTTAATAGAGAACACAGAAGATAAAATATGATTATTACCACCGGAAAGAAAAGGAAAACGTTCCACGTACAAATCTGACTGCTTCTGTGACATCCAGAAAACATTGTCAGCACCGTGAAAGAATGCTGACGTTAATTTTCCTTGCATTTCATCATGACAGTCACAAGGTTTTCCTTCGGCAACTTCATGCTTCTCAATTGATCGATACTTGCAAAATTTATAATCGTATTCTATGATTGAATAACTTAGATTGGCAATAACCACAGGAATAAGTTGTTGTTGCATTGATGTGTAATTGCAGAATACCCAATGTTTACCTACACCTGCTTGGATTAATTCAGGTGTAATCTGATTAGCTTTTACCCAGTAAGTTGGAGTTGTAGCAGAATCTATAAGTGCTTGAGTTGTAAGTTCAGCACCTCCAACATATTCATCGACAAACATATCTGCAACAAAAATAACTTGTGCTTGATTAAATTTGTTTGAATCAAACCTACTAACACTTCCTGTGTCAAATGGACTAGTTAACATATTTTATCTCCTTTTGTGCCAATAATACAGCTTATTGACCAAGAGATAAAACTATTTTTTAATTATTACATAGATTCTTAATTTTCTAAAGCTTCAATCCTAGCTTTTAAAGCATCGTTTTCTGCACTTAATTCTTGAACAGCCTTTACAAGATATGGAACAAATCCAGAATATCCAAGACTTTTGACTTTGAAATCATAAGCTTCGTCATTATAATCAGATACTAATTCTGGAATTGAACTTTCAACATCTTGCGCAACGAATCCAATTGGGTTTGCAGAACCAGTAATTCCTGACTTATGTACTTTTTTAAAGGATTTTAGATTTATCTTATTTAATAAACTGAGCGCATTAACAGATGTAGGTTTTATATCTGCCTTAATCCTCTCATCTGAACTATTCCACAAGAATGCGCCAACTCCATTCTTCATAGCAATTCTACCTAGTGAACCACCTGTTCCATCTCCATCAAAGAAATTAATCCACAATGCAGAGTCATCTGCGCTGGCAGCATATTGACCACATTGAATTCTTATACCACCATGTTGAGCATCACCTGGATTAGGTGAACCTGATGAGTCTCCATTCCAAGTTGTATGCCTAAAGTCAGCTACATATCTATTAGTATTTACTGAAGTTTCATAAATTGAAGCTGATGCTACTCTTAGCATGCTATTAGGTAAAGGACGTCTAGTAATCCCGTCATATCCTATTGAAACATGACCACCGTAAGGATGTATATAAAGTGTATTTAGTGTTTTAACCCCTGTATGCGTTTCTACCATAGGTACCCATTCATCACCCTTAGCTTGCATTGTTCTTTTGTCAAATTCAAGATGACGTGTGCCTGAGCCTACAGAAGCCATAGTAGGGTCACCAACATTAAACATTCCACCCATAAGTCCACCATCAATGGAAAGACCTGCTGTAGCTCTAACTAAACCATTGTGTGATCCTACGATTTCAAAACATTGTGCCTGAACTCCTCCGTCGGTGTTGTTATTTTTGTTGAAGAACTTAAGACTTCCTCTTGAGTAATCACCTGTTGAGGAGGCATAAGAATCATGAACAATACTGGCACCTACATCTGTATAGTTTCTAGAGAACCCAAGTCCTACACCACCTTCTGTATCAACAAGGCTCACACCACCACCACCATCGTCTTTAAACCCGTTTACCATTAGTGCGTATTTTGATGGATCATTCTGTCCTTGGCAATCGACACCAAGTTCTGCGGCAACAGATAATTTAGCAGCATTTGAAGCTACAATACTTGATGGGCCTCCCATCAAAAACCCTTTATTTGTTGTTGTATGAAAATATTTAAACTGTGAATCACTAGTCAAACTATGGGGTGCAGCATTATTGTAAAAAGGAATTCTATTAGCACTGCCGAGTATACTTGCTGGAGGTATAGCACCTGACAGAATTCCTGTTGTTGTCAATGCACCAGAGACATGAAGGTCACCCCCTATTAAAGTTATTGATCCTTCTATGTGATCCTTACCTTTTGGTGTGGTGCTACCCGATATAAACATAAAAACATCTTTTCCAACTTTATCAAGCATAGATGAGTCAGCTATTCCTCCAGCAACATCTGATGCATCAGATGCAGAATAAATAGCTATGCCTATATTGTTTCCTGCCTGAGCTCCTCCACCTGAAAGGCCTCCTGAAGCTATTAATTTTGTTACTCTAATTTGATTTGATGTAAAATCTTTTGATGGCATTGTGTCTCCTAAATTCCAATTACTTGTACTTGAACAGTTCCATTAAATATATCGTCACTAACTCTTATTGTTGCGCCAGTAGTCGTAATATTTTCTATGTAAGCGTTGACATTATCAGAGTCAGCAACTACCGCCACAGATGGTACTGATATGTAAGAATTAGAAAAAGAAATAGATTGCTGACTGCTTCCTGTAAACGTTACGCTATGAACTTCTATTGTAAATGATGACATGATCTAACTCGGAGTTATTGCGTGAAAATGAACGTTTCCTACAAAGTTTGCATCGCTAACTCTTATTTGAACTGACCCTAAGTCGACAGCTTCAACATAAACATTTACATTTGCAGGAGTACCACCTGATGTTTCTGCCGCAACTGCTGTTATTGTGGGTACTGAACTGAAAGACGTAGTAAAGGTATGTGTACCGACATCTGTCTTATTGTAACTTATGATGCCTACTTCAATTTCTCCAATACTAGACCCGCCGCCTAACACAGTTTCAAAAACCGGTTTTCTTCTCAAATAAGGATATGTTTTTCTAAATCTATTTTTATCTCGCTTTGCCATGATTGTTCCTCATGGTATAAATATCCGACAATATTAAATTTATCTAAATTATCTTCGAAGCTATTGTTGCCAGTGAAGATCTCTCACCTTTTTTAAGTAAGACATGACCTGCTAAATTACTCTCTTTAAACTTTTCTGCAACAATTGTTAGACCGTTTGAAAGCGAATCTAAATAAGGCGTATCAATTTGATCAATGTCTCCAAGTAACACAATTTTGCTATTTTCTCCCATTCTTGTAATTACTGTCTTAAGTTCATGAATGGATGCATTTTGAGCTTCGTCAAGTATGAGAAATGTATTTGAAAATGTTCTACCTCTGATGAATGAAAGTGGTGCTATTTCTATATGTCCTTTATCTTTCATTGCATGAAAATACATTAAGTTCTTATCTTTTAGCCCATGTCTAAAGTTATCCATAATTGGTGCCATCCAAGGCATCATCTTATCGTTAACGTCTCCAGGTAAAAAACCAATGTCTCTACCTACAGGTTGTATATTTCTTGTTATTACAATCCTCTCATACTTTTTCTTATTAAGTGAATCAATCGCAGCCATAAGTGTTAAGAAAGTTTTTCCTGACCCAGCAAGACCGGCAAGTGAAACAAGAGGAATATTTTCATCACATAGTAGATTTAAGGCATATACCTGTTCTCTATTTCTTGGCTTGATACCCATGAAATCTTCTAAAAGTTGAGAATTTTCAGGAGCTTTTTTTACTTGTCCTCCGTTGTTCATTCCTATGAAAGACTGACTACCATTCTTTAGACAGAAAAAATGATTTTCATAAATTCTTTTTTGACATAATTCTTCAATGTCTGATATGTTTTTAATTTTTTCGCTGTAGACATCATCAATGAAACTACTTTCAACGTCTATTTCAATGTGCCCTTGATATATTTCTTCTGAACTTTCAATGATTTTGTCTTTATAGTAGTCTTCTGCAAGTATACTTAATGCATCACATTTAACTCTGAAATTTATATCTTTAGTGACAACTACAACCTTTTGCTTTGTTTTTCCTTGCAAATTCATGGCAACAGAAATGATTTTATTATCTGCAAGATTAGGATCCAATCCAACAGGAACATCTCTCATTCCACCTAATTCAACTCTAATTGTTTGTTTATTTTGTATCTCTATTCCTTGATAAAGCTTTCCTGTACTTCTAAGGTTGTCAAGATAGCGATTTATATATCTTGCATTTTCACCAACAATTCCTTTCTTGTCTTTGAATCTGTCTAATTCGTCTAGAACAACTAATGGTATGATTAAGTCATTTCCTGGGAATGAGTGTATTGATGATTTATCATAAAGTAGAACACTAGTATCAATTACAAATAGTTTTCGGTTTTTTAGTTTAGACAAAATTAACTCCTTATTGTTCTTAATTATCTCATCTGTGTATAATATGCTTAAACTATTTCTAGTATAAGGAGTGAGAATGAAATGTTATAAGTTTCAAGAACAAAATTGCACAGGCTGTAAATTAAAAGCGTGCAGATATTGGATCAAAGATAAATCATCTGGTAATTGTGTAATTGTAGGAACAAAAAGAAAAGAATGGACCCTTCAAGATATAGGGAATCTTTTTAATGTAACAAGAATGAGAATTTGTCAAATAGAAAAACAAGTTCTTAAAAAGATTAAAAAGAAAATTAATTTATAAAAAAAAGCTCACATAAAGTGAGCTTTTAAACAAATTATGGAAAATATAAATACTAAGCTTCTTCTGCTTTGTCATTATTTAGTGTTGCTTTGACCAGTTCTGTAGCTTGCTTTTTTACTAGCCTTAGACCTTTTCTAACTCTAACTCCTGCTGATTTATTTCCTTTGACAGCGTTTTTTTGTATATCGCTCTCTAGGGACTCAACTAAAGTTTTCAACTCTTCCCACTGTCCTAAAAGTAAGTTTGATTCAGACATTTTTCACTCCTTAAATTTGTCAAACCCCTAATAGCTTTCTATTATCGCCATCAGGTTCTTTATCATCATACTGTGATTCTTCATCAGGTTTAATACCAGACCTATATTTTTTTAAAATTTTAGTTATATCCTCAAGCGCAGATCTATTTTCTAATTCAAGAGATAAAAAATAAAGTATGTTCACCTTATGCTCTTCATTGACACCGTAATCTATTATAGTTTTAACAATTTCTCTAGACTCTTGGATATTTTTGATATCTTTCTCACTTTCTGTTTTACCTATTTTCATAGTACTCTCCTACTAATTGATCCTCTATAGTTTTTGTCTGTATCTTAATTCTTTCACCTGATTGTATTTTTAAAATTTTTACAACTGTCTTATCATCTACTATTTCTCTTTTAATTACAACAGGTTCTTCCCACCTTTCTTCATCTATGATATCAAGTACATGTTCCCATGTTGCATAGTCACAGTTACTATTAGAAAGTAGCATACTTAATTTATCTGACAACTGTAGAGACATGTCAGATATTGTCAAACCTGTATTAAACTCTTCTTTACCTACAACTATTTCAGATTTGCATATATCAAAAACTTTATGCACAATGTCACAATTATTACATTGTGCATATTTTTCATAAACTAAACCATCTATTATTTTAGAGTACACAGTAAATTTATGATAAAAAGGCGGATCTCGCCGCTTGTATTGAGGTAAAATACAATGACATTCAATAAGATGCTTAATTCCTTTGTACTTGGTCATAGACTATTCTGAAGCTTTTGCTAATCCTCTTGCTTCTGAAGCTATAGCAGCAGTTGCTGCTTGTTCAATTGAGCTTTCAATAATATTGCATATTCTTTCAATTTGACTCTTATTAAGCTCTCCAAACATACCTTTTTGATGTGCCAATACAACATTGTTTTTTGTTTGATTTTTTACGTGACTAACTACTGTTATAAATGATCTCGTAACATCAGATTCTTTTAAAGCCATTATTTCTCCTATTGACCAGTTTTCTTTCTAATTATAACTGCGCAATCAATAGTGTAAATTGTTTTTAAGAATGACAAAGTTTTCTTAAGTAGATGAATTATTGAGTATGTTGGAATTATCTTTAATTCTGTAATATGATTTTTCTTACCGTAAAACACTCCCGAAGATCCTGTTTTAAGAAAGAACAAAGTCTTTTTTACATCTCTTGCCAAAATACTGTCACTTTTATCTATTTTTAATATAATTTTATCAGCTGATAACATCTTTATTCTTTTTTCTAATATTTCTGTATTTACTTCTATACTAGACGCTGCTTTTCTTTTTTCTAAGTATTCTACATGCCTTGCAATAATGTTGTCGGATATTAATGGTTTAAAATTAATTCCGTTTTTATCTATGCTTATTTTTTGTCCTTTCTTAAGTTTTCGCCTTATTGCTATTGATATTGTTTCACCTTTTAATGAACTAACAACATCTGATCCATGAAGCATTGCAAAATCAATAAGAATATTAACATTCAATTCATTGATATCTAGCGAAACAGGAAAAACATTTATTGTTCTTCTTTTTAAATTTTGCAAAAATACATCTTTGACCTCTGGGCTCATTCCTTTGCAAAATATTACATAAGGTTCTTTATTTTCACTTGCATTTTGCAACAGATGATATATTTCACCTACTGTATCTATAAAACCATCTATAATAACAAAATTATAGTCTTTAGCTTCCCATTTTTGTTTATTTAATAAAAAATCACCATCAAAGTCTAAATTAAATGTTATACTATTTGTTTTAAGAATAATATTTTTATCAATATGACTTTCTTCAATAAAAAGTCTTGTAGAAACTCTCATATTATCTACAATTGTTCTTATTATTTTTCTGTTACATTTAGAAATTTCATTTGTAACAAAATATCTAAAGTCATTTTTACACATATTGATCGACTTGGACTTTACTACATTGATCATTTCACTAATACTGTTTTCAATATCAGATAATTTCTCATCTTTAAACCCGGGTTTGGAAATTTCTGACATAGTAATATCAATAAATTGTTCTCCTAGTCCTGGATAAATCGACTCTAAATCAGAAAATATATTTGTTATCAGGGGTCTAAATATACTTTGTGATTCATTTCCACTTTTTGAATTTAAGTAATTGAAAGACTTTCCTTTTACTAAAAAGCCTTTTTCATAAACTGTATCATCTTCACTAGAATTTTTAAAAGATTTGTATTCCTCTCTAAGTAATTTTTCTAGGAATTCCTTGTCTTTAAGTTCAATAAAGTCCATGACTTTATGAGTCTCTCCAGAGGTTATTTGAAGCATAAGTCAGTATTTCTTCAGCTGACCATTCATCATACCCATACTCTTCAATCAACGTACTGACCATTTCACTATACTTTTTCTTTTGATCATCATCTCTTGATCTAGATCTAGTTACAATTCTAGATATATCTTTAACTGACATTATCATATATTCTTCGATTGCTTCTCTGAGTGGTCCATACGATTTAAAATCAATAGTTTCTCCTCTTCTCATCTTAGAAAACATATATGAAGTAACATCTGATCTGAACCCGTCACGTGCAGAACCTACAACACCTATCATTTCTTCTATAGACTTCATGAATTTTTCATCAGGTTCACGTTCTTCTCTTGTTATCTTATCCTTGACGTTAGCACCTGTTGTGTAACACTCTGCATTATCAAGATAAGATTCAAACAATGATTGTGCTTGTTCTTCGTAAGCAGTGATAAATGCTTTAGCTATTTCAGTTTCTAGAATTCGAAGGTATTCTTCCCTTATTATCTTTTGGATTATTTCTAAGTAAGTTTCCTTAACATCTTCAGCAATTATTTGTTCTTTGACTTGTTTACTTAGACTTTCCATTACACTTATTGGAGTGATCATATTCCTGTCAGAATCAGATAATGCTGCATCTAGGGCTTTCATAATAAATCTTGTAGATATACCCGTCATCCCTTCTTTTCTTGCTTCATCTTTTAAGTCTCTAATGTCTACTTTTCTTACTTTTCCTTTTTCTATAATATCTTCACCATTATATATTTTCATTTTAGTAAGGATATCACACTTGTTTGACGTTTTAAGTCGTGACATTATTGAGAACATCGATGCAATTTTAATAGTATGCGGTGCAATATGTGCACCTTTGAAATCAGATCTATTTATCATCTTTTCATAAATTTTCATTTCTTGATCTAGTTCTAGCACGTAAGGTACTTCTATTCTCATGACCCTGTCTAAAATAGCCTCATTCGTGTGTTCACCTTTAAATCTGTTCCACTCTGCTTCATTACAATGGGATAATATGACTCCATCAAAATAGATCATATCGTTTTTACCTGGCGAAGGTACACGCTTTTCTTGAGTTGCTGTTAACATAGTATGCAAAAACTCAATTTCATTTTTAAATACCTCAACAAATTCTACTATTCCTCTATTACCCACATTGAATGCACCATTCAGCGATAATACTCTAGGATCATCTTCTGGATAAAGATCTAGTTTACTAATATCTTCAGTTCCGATTAAAACAGATACATCCTGTGAATTTGCATCCATAGGCGGCACTGTTGCAATACCTCTTCGTCCTCTTTGTGAAAATGATGATTGTTTAACTGGAAATTTTTCATACTCTCCATTAAAATCATTGATAAGCCTATGACGACAAATAGGGCATAGATCACCTTCAATTTTAACACCAAGTATTTTTTCAAATTCAGGTCTTAAACTTCTAGGAATTAAATGAAGAGGTTCTTCACGAATTGGACAACCATCTAAATGATATGCAGGTTCTGCTAGTTCAAGTGCTCTTTTAACATGCTCTGTTAGTGCTGATTTACCTGCACCTACCGGCCCCATAAGTAAAAGTACTTGTCTAGATTCTTCACCTTTAAGTGCAGCTGATTTCATATACCTCATAAGCTTATTGATGATGAGTTCCATTCCAAAGAATTCTTCTTTAAAATAATCATATGTTCTAATCTTATCACCATTAAAGATGCCTCTGTAACCATCGTCATCAATATCAACTGTTTTGCAACCTTTATTATTAATTACATCATAAAGTCTTCTATGAGCTAATTGAACTGCGCTAGGATCTTCCTGTATGATATCTAAATACTCTAAAAGAGTACCTTGAAATTTCTTTTTCTTGCTTTTTGATCTCTGCTTTTTGATAATTTTTAAAAAATCTTTGTTGGCCATTTTTATTTTCCTATGAAATTAATTGCTGTCATATACTATTATAACTATATATTAAAAAAAGTTTACCCTATATTTCCCATATCTCATCTTCTATTACAGTAAAAAGAACTGCGCCTTCTGGCCAGAGATGTCGAACGTTTTCAATAACTTTATCAGCATATTCTAAGTCTAGATCTCTTCCGTCATGATCGTGCTTAAGAACCAATGACTTATCTTTCTTTATATCATGTGCATATATTCTTGGGATTGAATTAACACCGGTGTTCTGCAGCAGTGTATTTCTAACAACTTTCCAGTCATCATGATCTGATACTTCATCGATAAAAGTATCATTATTTTTATCTTTTGAATATGTAAACAAGTTTAATTTTCTAAAATCATCTTCATCTAAATACATTCTTATCGCTGATTCATCGTCGTGCACTTCTCGTATTAGAAAACATTCATCTAATCCCATTTCTTTTTCAATTTTTTGAAAAAGATAAAAGCCTACATGATAAGGATTGATTCCACCTATATGAGGTCTGACTACTGCATTATGCATTTTCAAAAAAGGAATATGATATTCTTGTGGCAATTCCAACTCATGAAGAATTTTATAATGCCAAAAAGAAGCCCATCCCTCATTAAGTATCTTTGTCTTTATTTGAGGAATAAAATACATGCTGTCTTCTCTAACTATATTAATTATATCTAGTTGCCAATCTTCAAAATGTGTTCCGTATTCTAGTAAAAATGAAAGCAAATCATGATCATCTTCTAATAGTTGTGATGATTCTAATCTATTCAAGGATACTTTCTTAATCAATTGGTTGTTTTTATCCTTGTTGTATTTTTTAATCAGATCACGTTTGATTTGATTTTTTGATTTACGTGGAATATTATGTCTGCATGTTTGGAATCTTATACTATGTAAACAATCAATAAATTCTTCAACAACATCAATTCCTATACTGGGATCTTCGGAATATTTTTGAATTCTATTTCTTGCATTTCTAAATTTAGCTACAATATTTTTTGCATCTGTATGCTGAAAACAGCGATTATTTTTAAAAAAATCACTATGACCAATACAGTGTGCCATAATTAATATCTGAAGATATAAATCATTTTGTCTCATGAGATAAGCTATAGATGGGTCTGAATTTATAATTAATTCGTATGGTAGACCTTGTGCTCCTAAATTGTAAAGTTGTCGTGTTTGTTCGAATGACTTTCCATAACTCCAGTGATTGTAATGACTTGGCATGCCGTGATATGACATATGACCCATCATTTCGTAATAATCACATATCTCATAGTTGATATCATACCAGTCTAAATTGTATTTTTTAGCAATTTCTATGATTTTATCATCCCAACTAGTAAGATCATTTATCTTCCATGTCATAATTTACCTCCAAATAACTTAGCAAATTCAGGCCAAACATCTTTCTTATTGTTTATTTTAGAAACTTTAAATTTCTTATCCTGCATTTGATCATATACATCTGCCATCTTATTACCGTCTCCGGCACCGAAACTATTCCTACCCAGTATTTGGATATATGCACATAATTGACACATTTCTTTTAGTTGATCAGTTAAATCTAATGCTTTTTTATTATCTTCTGACCAGTTATCACCATCACTGCAGTGAAAACTATATATGTTCCAATTTTCAGGCGAGTATCGCTGTGTTATTATCTCTAAGCATCTTTCTATTCCTGAACTTATGAATGTACCTCCTGATGAGCCCCTAGAAAAGAATTGTTCCTCATCAACTTCCCATGCTTCTGTTGTGTGTGATATAAAAACAATTTCTACTTTTTGATATCTATGTCTTAAGAATTGATACAATAAGAAGAAAAAGCTTCTTGCAAGAAATTTCTTAGTTTTCCCCATTGATCCTGAGACATCCATGATAAAAAATATCACAGCATTTGTAACTTCTTTTTGTGTAACTGCAATGTGTTTGTATTTTAGATCACTTTCGTGAAATGTGAATCTTTCTTCAGACTCAGGATCATATGTGCCTGTCTTTATTGCTTTTTTCTTTCTACGAATTTTATTTTTAATTGTCTCTTTTTTTGATAATCTAGGCCTTATACCTTGAGGTCTGTAACCTTTTCTTTTATACTTTTCACTAACAATATTAGTGAAATTCTTCTTTTCCAATTCAGGCAAGTCTAAATCATCAAAAAGATAATTTGCTAATTCTTCTAAAGAAATTTCTACCTCATAGTATTCATCACCTGATTCATTACCCGGTTTATCTGTTTTTTTACCTTTACCCTTCTTTTGTTTACCACTAGATATTTTTTGTCCTTTTGATATATTTTTACCTTGTGCTGATCCTACCTTTTTTTGGCCATTTCCCGGCTCATCATTGTATATAAACCTGAATTCTTTAATACCTCTTACAGGAATTTTTATTTTCTTCTTGCCATCTTTTCCAATAATATTCTCTTCAGCAATAATATCATGAATACCTTCCTTGATAGCTTTTTCTATTTTCTTTTTATGTCTTCTTCTATCTGTAGCTGATCTATCTGCTATAGTTTTATGTTCTTTAAATATTGACATTATATAAACCTCTTAGAATTAATTTAAATCATAAATACTGAATTTACAAAAATAAATTAATTTAAATTTAATTTGTAAAAGTAGATTATAGTTCTGTATTATCTTATTAATAATATTATTCATAATGAAATAGAATCTCCATATAAATTAAATTTTAAATCATACATTTTCTGTATCAAATCTTCAGATCTTAACATCTTATAAGCTATATTTTCAACAGACATTTCTCCTGACTTACTTAAAGCTGATTTTCTCATATCTCTTATTTTCTTTAAAAGCCTCTCTATACTTTTCAGATCTTCAGATTCTATAGCAGAAGAAATTTCTCTTTTTAACATTTGAAACTTTTTATTAGCTGACTTTAAATTAGGTTCTTTTTGAAATTTCTCGGGTCTTATTAACCATTTTTCTTTATCAATACTATAAATACCTGAAGATATATGATCTTCAGAAGAATCTTGTGGATAAATTTCAACTTCAATATCATTAACTTTTATATCATATCTATCATTCCAGTAACTTTTTTTAGCATTCATAAAACCTTCTACTAGATCTTCATCACTAGAAACTTTATTGAAATCAATCACTATATGCAAATCTATATCACTGTAAGGAGTATAATTGTAATTTGCATAAGATCCTGTAAAAGTTACATCATCAACATCAACATCAATCTTTAAGTAATTTAAAAATTCATTTGCAATATTTTCTAATGCTCTCAGTACATCAGGGCGCATATTTTCATCATCTTCCCAAATTTTTTTAGAAAGTTTATCATGAGGTAAAAATGATCGCATGTTAAGCTCAGACATAATTTCACTCCTGATATTAATTATCATGTAGGGTTTGCTAAAGTTAAATTAATAAAAAAAAGTGTCATTTTCTCCACAGAAAGTTAAGTAATATTATGGAGGCAAATATGTTTAAAAGATACACATATTTGATATTGGGGGAAGTGATGTTAGCATTAATTTTTGTTGTTTTTGTATTTTCTTGCATAAGAGTTATGAAAGGAGATATTCAAAATGGAACTAATTTAGTTTCTCTCGAGACGTCAAAAGATACACCTTACAATAATGATTATTTTGTATACTTTGAAAAACATGTTCTAATAAACAAGTATCTAGAATTTTGTGTTGTCGGTGAAGAATGTGATAATGATAAAGTAGAAACTGCTAGTCTCTCTTCAGCTTCTGGCGGAGTCATTGGTATAGAAGATGATATACTGTTTGCACTAACAGCAGCACACTTTTGTTTTGACACTGAAGAAGATTTATTAGCTACCGGTGAGGATGGAAAATATATTGAATATAAAAAGTTAATCATTGTTCATTTTTTAAATACTGCAACTAGTGCCTATATAGAAAAAATCGATCCTAAGTCTGATTTGTGTTTATTGTCTTTTAGAATTAATGAGTTAGAAACAAGAAAATTTGATTTTGATAACATTAAATTAGCTAAAAAAATGCCTGATATTGGTGAAAATATATTTACAGTAAGTTCTCCACTCTCTATATACGGAAAATCTTTTAGATTACATTTTAACGGTAATTACGGTGGTTGTGACTCTAGATACGGTTGTATGTATACAATACCTGCAACTTACGGTAGTTCGGGTAGTTTAGTTCTTAATAAGAAAGGACAACTAATCAGTGTAGTATCTATATCAATCATACCATTCCAAAACATATCAGCAGGACCTCATGTTGATGAAATAAGAAAGTTTTTACTTGACTTTGACAAAGAAACAGGCATAATACTTTATTAGAATATATTTACTAACATGAGTAAATTAAAAATAAGTAAAGATCTTCCAATGTGTGAAGATAGGAATAAAGTACATTTAGTGGGCGAATTTTGTAACTTCTGTGCTGATTTCCTACCGATTACTGGTAACTATGACATCCAAATTGTAAGTAAAAGAAAGCCATATGGTATCGCAACAACAGCTGCTTATCATATTGGTGAAAACAAGTGTATTATTTATGCAAAAGATAGAGCTTTTGTCGATGTGTTAAGATCAATAGCACATGAAATGACACATATGATGCAAGATGAGTTAGGCCTCTTAGAAGGTGGAAACATTAGAGACGCAGGTGGTTTTCACGAAGATCAAGCAAATGCTCGAGCTGGTGAGATAATAAAAAGGTTTGCTAAAAGCAAACCACATAGAAAGATGATATATCATTAAAACAGTGTTTTAAGAAGACTTTTTTGCACTACTTACCAGTGCTTTATAAAGCTTAGACCTGTTATCTTTTTTGATCATATCCTTAGAAGTCATTCCTAAATCTTCTATAGCTTTTTTAACTTTTGGAAATTTTTCAAAATATTCCGGCACGCTGGCGTCTCTAATTTCCCAGTGGTGTAATTCAGTAATTCCTTTACCTTGAGCCATACCCTCTGCCGGATTTGATTTACCCCAAGTACCACCCCACCCGATATCACTTTGAGTTTCATTAAACTTTTGCAGTGTTTTTAAAAACTTAGGATCCTTAGCTAATTTTGCATTATTTTTTTCATAATTTGTATATCTTCCGTGTTTTTTTGTATGATATTTAACATCCAAAGCTAATCCTGCTCCGTGTTTAGATCCTGGGATCCTATTAGGATTTGAAGTATCAGCTGCAGACTCTAAGTCTCTCATAATACCTAGGGACTCTATCTGTATGCCAACTTCTGGGTACTCTTTATTAATAAAGTTTTGCATATCAGCCATTAATTTTTTAAACTTATCTCCTGATAGACCGGTGGAGATATTACCTAAATAAAACTTACCTCCTTTTTTAGTGACAGCATCAATATTTACGTCTTCGCTTTCATCAGAAGAATCAGATGAACCGGTTTCTGCTCCTGGAACTATAGAACCTCTAGCAGAAACCTGCTCTTTGACTAGCTGATCTTTTATGATTTTTCTAAGCATTAATTCGTTAATAATCATACTCTATACCTTTTTAATCAATTCACGCAAAAGATTCTCAAAATCTTTTTCTCTTTTCTGCCTAATTGACTCAGCAAGTGTAGTATAGTTTCCACAAGGAATTGTAATAATAATGTTAGAATTTCTAACAACGTCTAAACCTTTAGAGTCTTTTTTTGCTTTTTGAATTAGATTCTTCATAGCCTTATCAATGATCTTCTCATAAGCATCTGGAACATTCCAGTCATGAGATTTTCTATTTTTAATTCTTCCGCCCATACCAACTGTAAATGTCCCTACATGCTCACGATCGACTGGATTCATATTATGCGGTGGGTTAACAATAAATGCAGCTGTTTGTTTTGCCAAATCAACCTTTAACTGATCAACAGATTTCGGATCTAGAGCAAACTTTTTTGATTTTTGATTAAATTGAATTTGTATATCGCGCCAAGTTGCCTTCTTCATAGCAGAACCATCAGCGCACTTACCTTTAGATTCTACACCATCATCATCATTCTTTGCCCCTACTTTCCTAGGTTTACCAGATTTTTCAGGTGTAGATTTTTTTGGCACTCCACTTCTTTTAATTGTTTTCTTTCCGTACTCATCATTACAATTATAGAGGTCATAAACTAAAGCAAGTGCTCCTGTTATATCTCCATTATCATTACTGTTGATGTAACCTGTCCTATTTAGCCTTCTAGCGTTTTGTTTCCATTTAGAAGCCATAGATGATATAGCATTATTATTTAAATTTAAGTCACCGTAAACAGGATGATTTAGTGTATCTGACAAACCATGAATAAGCACCCTTTCAAAACCTTCATCAGTCCTAGGTCCCCATTTTCCATCTTCACCAATTGAACCGCCCATTAAATCGTGATGAGTTATATATTTGTTTATAATTTTCTGGAATTTTAAAGTTCTAGCTTTGTTATCAGGGAGTGCTTCAATCTCAACGCTTAACTTATCCTTAGGACAATTTTTACCTTTTTTATCTTCTTCTTCAGGTTTTTCTGGATCTTCTTCTGGATTGGGGGGTAATTTTATAACACGTTGGTACTGCCCAAATTGTCTTTCTAATGCCTCCTCAAAAGCAACAGCAAAGTCAGGTTGATATAAAATATTTATCCACTTTGGATTGTCTTCGTCTTCTGACTTCATATCTAGTATGTAAAATGCTACTGTGTCTTCATTAGGTAAGCCAACTTCACTTTCATCATCATTAATGTAAGCACCTGTTCGCGCCATACCTTCTTCAGTAAACATAAATGCTACTACTGCACTGGCTAGACCTGCATAATCAGGGCCTGGCCAAGTGTCATTACCCATTAAATTATCCATTTTAAAAGGGTCAGCATTTTGATCAGGACCTAACCAGAGAGCTGCTTCGTCTTCATCAGTTAGAGTATAATTTTGAAGCTCACTTCCTGTAAACGGTCCTCCTTGTGAATTTGCTAACTGATCTACGTAGTCACCAAAATTACCAGCATAGTTTACAGCACTGGCCTGCTCTAGTAGAAGCTTCTTATTTTTTCTTCTATCTCTAATTGATTCATCGAACTGGAGGGCTAATTGTACACTAGTGTCACTACCTTGACCTGGAAGTCTTAAAGCTTGCGCAACCTGTAAATTTCTTCTAATAGCTCTAGATATTTTCATAGTTGAAGCCATTATGGCTTGTAAAGATTTAAATGCTTCTAGTTGTTGTTTAGCTTGATCACCTAAACTATTCTGTATTGTATTACCTAAACTATTTAAAGTATTTTGAGCTTCCTGTCGTTGTCTTCCGTAGTAGTCATCAAGAAAGTCCAATCGTTCAATAATAGTCTGATTACCAGGTGATGTCCTAGTAAAATTAAACGTACTATTTTCAGGATCAGGAACTTCAATCTCTTGATTAGCATCTCCATATCCAATGAATGTAAGCAGTTTATCAAGAGGGCCGGCCTCATTTCTACTTACAGTCTTTGTTGCTATTTGTACATCACCTTCAAACATTACCCACTGATTCAATCCACCTTGTTCCCAGAGTGCGTGTTTGAAATATTCCAATGCGTTAACAACAATTTGCTTATCTGTGGCCATAACTGGGCCAGGATTTGCAAAGTCTGCCTCACCTGTCTGTATTTTCGCGTTTGTTGTTGCGTTAAATATTTCTATAGCACCTTTCATGTATTTTTGTTTAAAATCAGACCACACAGAGTTTAATTCTCCTGATCTTCCAAGTGCATCCTTTATTGATCTTTTGTTGCCTGCAAGTAGAGAAACTATTTGAAAAAGATCATCAATGTTTTCCGTAGATATAGGCTCTGAGAGGAGTGTAATTCCAAAATCACAAAGTTGTTCTAAACTTTCTATTGATATTAAAAGCTGACCCGCGAAAGAACCAACGACGTCTACACCTTCAAAAGCTCGAAGCTTGCTTAATCTCTCACTCACTTGTGCAAGTTCAAAATTTGAAGCAACATCAGATATTGACTGACCTCGTTGTATAAGAAATGATGCTGTCCAATTCCAGATTGTATCTATAGGATCAGATACTATATTACCGGGATTATTAGGATCTCCAAAGTAAAGACCTTCAATCAAGCCGTTAGTTAAATCATCCCAATTATTAGATACAAAGGATTGTACACTTGCATAAGTTGCTTCCAGCAAGCTAGGTGTAGATTCAAAATTTAATATGAGTTTTTGTGTTGAATCAAAAAAAGCTATTTCTCTATCACCTGCACCATCACCAATATCCTCAACTGCTTGTCTATTTCTAGTCTTTTTAGGACTTCCAGGTACTCGATACTTTTTACCACTTGAAGTAATGACATCCCCACCGGGCATAGTCTTTTTAGGTCTAAATTCTTTTAAGATTAGTTTTTGAAGCTGCGATTCTGTTAATCTGATTTTTCTTTTATTTTTTTTATTCATTAACGATTCCTAATTAAGCTTTAGCAGGTGTACCACCAAACATATTTCCTAGTCCAAACATATCCAAAAACCCGCCAGCCATATTACCTAATTGTTTTGTAGCATAGTCTAGCATTTCTACAATATTTAAATTACAAACAAATTCAGTAATTGCACCTCTTATAGATCCCATTACTTCTGTATTGTTAATAAAGTTCTGGAACATTTCATCACTTATTTGCCAAAGAGGATTATCTTTAGCAGCAGCTGCAGTTGTCTGACCAACAATTGCACCATAAAAGTTTTCAACAAATTTAGAATTCTGTGCTTTTTCTACACCACACTCTGTAATACCTTGAATTATTAAATCAGCAACATCATTGCAAACATTTCCCCAGACAGTTTTCATACTTTCTGCATTGAATCCAGAAAATCCTTCTCTTGTTCCGGTGATTAGTTCTTGAAATTTCTCAATTGAAAGATTACCTAAACTATTTTTTATTGCGCATCCTACTAAACCCATTGCAGTATTAGCTTTAGGGTCCAAGCCGAAAAATTTAAGCATGCCTTCAACAAAATATTCTTTCATCTTTTCAATACCTCCGCTTAGAGCATCACCACCGAATTTTTTGAGCATATCCATAATGCCTTCATTGATTGCAATCTGATCATATCCAGCCATTTCCATTTTTCGACCTTCAAGTATCAAGCCATCAAGAATTCTTTTTTCTTCTGTTAATAGTTTGGCTTCCATCAAGACTAATTGAGCAATTTTATTACTTTTTAAAAGTGTTCTTTTAGATTTTTTCATTTTATTCTAATTCTCCTTAAAAATTATACAGCGTAGCAATGTCATTTAAAGCTTTTGCAGAACTTTGTGGACATGTTGATCCGGACTTATCCATTAAAATCTTTATTATACTAGCAACAAATTCTGGATTAATTACAAGTTGATCTGCAGTTTTTGCATAAGATCCCGGGCATTTTGCATCTAGCGCATGACCTTCTCGATCTAATTCATAATCTGATATCATATCAAAATGCGGATGATTCTCAAGTCCTACAATTTCAAATTGAGGAATTAATTCTCTTGGATCTGGAGCTGCAGCTTTACAACCGCACTCATTAAGAATTTCCTCAACTATTAATTCCCTTAGTAGTTTTCTGTTAATATTTTTCACGGCAACCCCCAAAATTATACTTATAAATATCTACTGCACCACGTTTATTCTAAAGATATGAAAATATCAACTATTTTCTTTATAGTATTTGATTTTCTTTCCTGTCTTTATATCGTAGACTTCCATCTCTTCAAGATTGTTTTTATTCTGTAAAGACATAATCTTATGAACAGTTTGATTAACTAACTTTCGATCACGAAGTTCTTGCTCTATCATTTTTATAGATTGTTTTTTAATCATCGCAGTATGATTTTCTCTGTTGTTTGCCTTATTGTTCGAATTATAATCGTAATAATTTTGTTTTGAATTAGGATCATGATGATCAACAAATCTACCTAAAATGTATACTGATGAAACAATGACAGTAATTAAAAATAATACAAGCGACTGAAATTCTGGCACAAATAACTCACTAAACTAATCTAAACCTATATAAACTACATATACGTTTAGAAAGAAAAGTACAGTTTATTAGTCTAGATCTTCATCCAAGTAGTTGTATACAGTTTGTATATAGTCAGCTGCTTTTGTTATTTTTGACTGTACCCAGGCAGGAAGTTGTATGTTTTCTTTATCTTCCAGTCTGTGACAGAGTGATTGAGACATCGAACTAGTTCTCTTAAGTTGTTTATAAGCCATCTTACCTTCGTGATCTGGCCTACCCATAAAGTCAACTATTGATACACTGTCATGATTATGCATGGGTTTTTTCATAAGAGTAATTGATTCATTTTGTTCGGATTTTATCTTTTCATATGCACTGTCAACATCCTCAGGAGATGCATCTGGATTATCATCTGCTATTTGTTTTTTTAATTTATCTTGATCTCTATTATTCGCTTCAGCTTCATCTTCTGTTTTTGGATCAACAATAACTACATCTGCTTGCTCTAAGATTAACTGTCTTAATTGTCTTCTTGTTAGTCTCATTTGATTCCTGCTAGTTTTAGCATTCTCGCTTCATTGAATGAAGGTCCTTGATTTACTGCTGTTCTTTTTCTAGATTCAGCTACCATTTGCAAATCAGGCGCATCTAAGTCAAAATCATCAATAGCACTAAAGTTGTCTAAATAACCTAAAGCTTTGTCTTTAGCAATACCTTTTGCCATATCTGTAACGCCTGCATCAGAAAGAGAAGAACTAAACTGTTTAAAAGGGGTAACACCCGGGTTTAGTGTTGCATTAGCTAAAGCACCCATATTCTTAAATGTAATTAGCGGACTGTTAAATAGTAATCCTGCCGGCCCATTAGCTAGTTTAGCCATGAACTCTAAAAATCCTTTCATTACACCGCCAAACATAGATTCTTCAGCTTTATCCATCATATCAGCGAAAACTCCAGCTGCTTCTATTAAAAACTTTTCAATAGGCATATTTGTTATGGCTAAGGCAATGCTTCCTGATATTACAACATCAGGAAATATTGAAACTATAGATACTAATAACTTTTTCGTATTTTCACCTAACCGGACCAACTTTTGCTTGATTAAATCTCTATCTGGCTGACTTAACTCCGGACTTGATATAATCATTAAAGCTTCTTGCATTTCTGGGTTATCGTCAATATCTTCACGAAAAAAGTCTACTAAATTTAACATTCCATTTGTTGCTTTCTCTAATTCAGTATTAAGTTCCATAGCACTTTTTCCAACTCTATAAGCATCAGGTCCTACAGCTTTAATAGCAGCAGCAGCATCACCAAATCCTGCATGTCCTAGTGCAGTAACAGCAAGATTTTCTACGTAGTCTAATGCACCTTCATCTAGCTTTTGTTGACTATATTGAGTTGATTTAGATTCTTCATTAATCAGATATCTGAGTTCATATTTATTAAGTCTTTGCACAATCTCTCCTTAAAATCTATATTGTCACCTATAACTATTCCGTTCCGATCAAACCATCCCTGATTCATTTCTAAAGCATATAAAGCAGGTTGAATTGATACTTTACTTGTTAAATCTTCAGGTGACATGTCTTCCATTTGAAATATAACACCTTCTTCATCCGCAAAAGCAATTGTTAAAGGAATGTAGGTATTTTTCATATAATAACTAGCTTCTATCGGTGCATCATGAATAAACAACATTCCTTCATTTTTTGGCATGCTGTGACGAAACATGAGTCCTTTCTTTCTATCTTCAATTTCATCGCATATTTGAATTTTAATTGGTATATCACCAATTTTTGCATCGTGAAGATTTAGCTTGTTGGGATCATGACGATCTTCTGAAAGTGACTCAATTATTATTTTTCTTATGATTTTTCTAGATAATTTCATTTTATGATTCTTCATAGTTAGACAATATTAATAAATATCCTGAACGAACTCTAAGTGTACTACCATTTGACAACATAATTTTGCAAGTGGGGTCTGTTACATCTTCATCCACAGGTTCTAGGACTATTGCGTAACCAGTAAACATTCTTTGCCTACTAGCTTCTATAAAAGTCTGATTAGGACCCGGCGCCGAATAGCCTGCAGAAAATACCTGCGATGAGACTAGATCATAAGTCTTTATTTTGCAACATTTCTTTTTTGAAGACATATATCGATTGCTACTTCTTTTTCTTATCTAAGAAACTAGTTTCATCACGAAATTTTAATTCATCTGTTATGTCTTCAATTGAATCGATATTGACATCATAAATATCAAATTCACCTGCTTTACCTATTTTTAATGATCCTTTGCTAAGTTTTTCTGACTCTTTTGCATCTTTTTCATGATCTTCTATTCTTACGTCTCTTACATGTGAAGGTACAGTTATCGGTTGAAAAGTTGAGCCTAGCACTTGTATTAATGCAGGTTGCGCTAAAAGATATAAGTACTCCGGGCCAAGATACTTTTTCACATACTCAACAGCCTTTTTGCTGTCCACATTGTCACTCTCAATAATCAGCCTAGCAATAGACAATCTCAGTATTGTTTCGCTTATTAACATAAAAATAAATATCTAGTTTATTATATTTATTCCCATATCTAAATCTTCTGTATCTATTGCAATCTGATCGTAGTTTGCAATTTTTCTTAAATCTTCATCCAGTTCGTAACCAAGATATAGTATTAATGTTGATAAAGATTCAAAAATTAAGTACTTCCCTTCATGATCAGTAATCATTTCCTGATTGATGTGAATTACCCAATAACTGTTTCTTATTGATTCCATTAAATTATATCTATCTCAGCTAAATCAGTATTTAAAATTAAGGTAACAATTCTATTGTCTAATAGTATATCTAGTTCTAATATTTCCCAACCAGGAATCTGATTAATATTTGACATAGCCACAGTTACTGTTCCTCTAGGTACTATGTAGTCAAAGCTTTCCCCTGAGTCACACCAGAATGTTCCTAAGGTTTCTAACCCGATCTTCAGTAAATCACCTTTTTCTATTTTAAATTTGTCTTTCATGAAACGCCTACTACTAACATGCAACACTCTGGTTGAATTTTAAATATTCCTCTTTTTTTACTAAGGACGTGAAGAAGATGCTCATCTGGGTAATCTTTGTATATATGTTTTATAACTTTTATTACAATGCAGTATCCAGACTGAGGAAAGAGAGTAGGTTGCTTTTTTTCTAAAGCAGGTTTGATCTTGATAACATCTCCAACCCTTAAGTCCCTTATGCACCAATATCCCTCAATACTTTGAGTTGCGCTCTCTTCATTATATTTTATTCTGCTGCTCATTACTTTACATAGAAAATTACAATATCACCACATAATTAACTATAAACAAGAGGTGAATAGTGCTCGTAGATAAATTAATTATCAAAATATTAATTAGTGAACAATTAAGCCAGAAACAAAAACAAGATTTGCTTGATGCATATGAAAAAAATGATTTTAAAAGCAAGTATAGGGAATTTGCTAGAACTTATCATCCGGATAAGAATCCTGACCCTACAGCAAGTAAATCTTTCCAAGATTTGGGAAATATTTTTAATATTCTTGGAAAAGTTGATGATGGTTTGATGAGCTTTTCTCAAGCTGAAGAAATTATTTTAGCGCAGGAAGAGCAACAACAAGAGCAACAACAACATTCCATGCAAGAATTAGCTGCCGGCGCACAAAATATTGTAAAAATACAGAACGCCAAAGAATTTCTTAAGGCTTATATTTCACTATGTAACATGGCACGCAACGTGAGCCCCCCAATAAGAAATGCTGATAGGAGGATATCCTCAGCACAGTCAGCAGCTGCGGAATTTTTAAAAACAGTAGATTGGTTAATGGCACCGATAGACTCTAGGACAAAAGAAACATGGTTTCAACAAATGTTGGATGCCGGATTTTTTGATACAAATGCGGCACCAGGATCCGGTAGAATGTCTTATAATCTCATATCAAGTTTAGATACAGGTGTTGATATGATGGATCATTTTTACAATCTTGTTATTGAATTAGGTTACAAGATAGGATACTATGAAGATGAAGATAATATGGGCGATAAATTTGATGCCATTAACAATATGAAAGATTTCTTTAATACATACTTAGAAGAGCTTAAAAATTACACTGACTATAGTATGTCAGAAAAGAAAGCGCTAAAAGAGAATTTTATATGGCTTTTAAATACGTGGTATAAAAATGTTAGAAAAAGCGGATTTGATAACCAGTATGACAGAGAATTAGAGGAAAATCTACAATATATGTCAAACTTAGGATCTGGAAATGAAAATGTACGAAATGCATTTAAAAGATTATATTACGCAGCAAAAAAACAAAAGAAAAGAAATAACGCAAGAATTTGGGATCGAAGAAGATAATAGAAAACCTCCCATAAGGGAGGTTTTCTTTTTTTTATAATCTAAAGCTTTAACTAATTAACCTAGATGTTCATTCAAAAAGCTTCGAAGTGCTTTTGCTTCTTTAACAGTCAATGTAAACTGTGATGAAGTAGTACCATATGTTCCACTGTCACGTGTTCCAATTACTAGTCGATTAACGCCTTTCTTGTGTGAGATTGTATCACGGTTAATGTTGAAATTGAATCTTGTAGTAGCTTTTGATTTATTGTATCTCATAAATTATATCTCCCTTTAATTTTTTATGATTTTTAACTGGTATTTGTTGAACCAATTAATAATATTATACACATAAAGGGGTGGGTTTACAAAATATTTTTAATATATTAAAAATTATTACCCGCTAGCGCCACCACCACTTTCAACTAAAACAGGATCCCCTATGATTTGAAAATTATTAGGTTCATTAAGCACATCAATGTACCCGTCTAAATCTATTCCAATGAGTATTCCTGGTGTTTGAGGAATCCTTGCATCTGAAATAGTGCCAGGAGACATGTCAATGGCCCAGCACACACCTCCGTTATCTAAGTCGCGATTAGTTTCTTCACTGAGTGTGTATTCTAGAAGCTCTTCATCTTTTTTTCTATTTTGCAACATTTCAAAAATATCTCCCCATTCAGATTTTCCAAAAGCTTTAGAAAAGTCTTTTTCACAAAAAATACTATCTTCAGATATTAATTCATCAAAAGATTCTTTAGGCCAGTGAATAATGTGAAAATTTTTCTGAATAGAACCATCTTGAGCAGATACAGCATATAGATTATATTTGCAAGTACTCATTATACCGTTGTTAAACCACCAAACCCAATGACAACCTGCTTTACTACATCCTGATGATGAACATCCAGTTAATGAACTAAATATTAATCCTGCAGGTGTTGCCGAATAAAATTTAAGAAAATTTTCCCCAAACTCAGCAGCTTTGTTAGCAATGTCACCACCTATTTCTTTTGCTTTTGCAACAAAATTATCAATGATACTTTCATTAATAGTCTTTATTCTTTTACCAAACAAAGATTCTCTTATCAATCTTCTTATTTTGTTTTCTGATATTTTCATTTAATCACTTCTATTTTGGGGGAATAGTATTATCACCATGAGCCATTTTAACTAAATTTCTAACTCTTTGCTCTTGTTCCATTTGTTTGAGCAGATCTGCCATTATTTCTATTTTCTTATCAAGAGAACCAATATCATCATTGCCGCTTTCTTGTCTAATCAGAATGTTAGATGTTCTTTGATCGATTTTTTGTGTTCGCAATCCAACCTTTTCTAATCTATCTTTGATTTGAAGTCGCATTTGTTTACGTTCAGAATCATACTTTGCAATTACATCATCATAACGAACACGTAGTAATTCTTGTTCATCTTTTTGATCTTTGCGCATCTCATCTATTTGAGTTTGAAATTTATTGACTAACTCATCCATGCGTTGCTGCATATTGGTATATAACCAAATTAAAAAAGCAGCAAATACACCGAGAGAGCCATGATTTAACAGTATATCTAACATTGAATCCATATATACTCCGTAATACAAGTATAATTATTAAGGAATAAGCTAATTTTAAGATATAATTGTTTTATTAATACTGTTGCCTGATGGAACTGGTGATCCACCATCATTCCGTAAAACTTTAATATTAACTGTAGTTCCAACAGGCTGACTATAAATAGCAGGCGGTACCTCAACTGTAACTAAAGTTTGACTAGTAGACACAGCATTTTGATTTGTAATTGAACCACCTACATTAAATTGAACTATTGCAGGATGTCCCGGTGCTCCGGATCCAAAGTTAGATCCGGCAATTGTTAATGTAGTTACAGCTCCATTCTTTATATCTCCTGTAATGCTTAAAATGTTAGGTTGTGCTATAACAATGCCTAAAACATTTGTTGTAAATTCATTTGATGTAAAGTTATTTGCAACTATAGACATAGTAATGCTGGTACCTAACGTTTGTCCATAAACAGCCGCTGGAACAAATGTATTTGCAGAAGTTCCTTGATTTTCTGGTGTAGCAGTTGATGTTGCTGAGGATCCTCCAAAGACATATTGAATTTGTATTTCACTATTACCAAAATTTTGTCCTGTGAAATTTATTTGTTGTGCATTTCCCTGAACAATAGCACCGGGACCAGAATTTATTATAGGTACAAACAATCTACGTCTTCGACCTCTAGTTTTTTTACCAAATTCTGAAAAGCTTTCCTGCATCTCAATTTTTCTTTGATTCGATAATTCTTGCCACTCTTCAAAAGCATCAGCATCTCTAATTACTTCTATGAATTGCTCTTGTAGAGAATGTTTTTTAACATTTACGCTAGGGTTTTCTGATAGCAATTCTTCATCCAACATTTTAACTAAGTCAACAAAACCATCAATATCTAATAAGTTATTTTTTTCACTCACACATACTCCTTCATTCAATATGCAGTACTATCTAAAATTCTTTTTGCTAGTTCATCTAAACCACCAGACTGTTTAAAATATGGTGCAGTCTCTGCTTCACCAAAACCAATACTAGCATCATTAAAGCTGAATGGTGATGCATCGACTCTGTTGTCAAAAATTTCAATAAAGATACCTTCTCCATCGTCACTCAAATGAATACTAGCATCAATACCATACTCACTTTCACCGTAAAGTTTTTTCCTTTCAATTGCATTATCATCCATAACACTCACAGCAAGAAAAGGATCCTCAGGGTCAAAGTTTCTCTCGTCTTTAACAGTACAAGTATATCCTCTTTTCCTGCATTCTTTTTTCAAATACTTCGTAAATTCTATTGACTTACCTTGTGAATAATCTTGGAGTGGTGAGTCTGGTTTAGTAAATTCGCTGTCTGGAATATTTTGCGCACCGCGCTCGATAGTAGTTGTTTCTGGTTGATATCCTGCATCTGATGCTAATTTACTTGCATAGTCTGGGTCACTCACCTTTAACGCACCAAGATTTGGGTGCTTGCCTTTTGACATCGCGTCAAGTGTTCTTCCAGTTAATTTAGCTACATGGGTTTGATCCATCGTATAAACTTCATCATCTTCTCCACCAATTCCAGACTTAGCAACATACTTGTGACTTCCCTCAACCAGAACTTCAATAATTAATTGTCGCAGTTTAATTCTGTTTAACTTCATTTAACTCACCTTATGTTTAAACAATTCATTTAATAAATGGGACACACAACCAACCTCATCCCATTAACCTATACATAATTATTCTTAATCAACCTAAAAAACATTAAAAAAGAATTCCCGCCGTCCGCCGGCGCGACTTTTACTCTACGAGCGCCGAGTAGGACCACGGGTCCTTCTCGACTTATTTCCACTTAGATTCCATCAGTGGGTCTTGTATGACAACACTTCCCCTGTTACCATAGTCTAATTCAATAGGGAATTCTTCAAATATTCTGTAATTATTTAAAAGTTTTTGGAGTTCTGCATGCTTTGCTTCCAATGCTTTTTCGGCTTTAAAACCTCTGTGTATGAGGTGGGTAAATTCTCTTTTCATCACATTAAGCTTATCTTGCGGCATGTCGACACCAGCTATTTGTTTAAGCATGCTATGCCCAGTACTCGGTTCCTCACCTGTTATAAAACTATCACGATGTACATCAATTTGTTTTAAGACACTACGTGTTTTATTGCGGATATCAGTATTTTGCTGTTCTAAACTGGTGAGCTCACCTCTTACCTGTTCAATTTTTGCATTTTTAGCAGCAGCCACTTCATTATATAATTGCGTCACTCCTGGATACATGCCCTCTTCATCAATAAAAGATTGCACTAGTGCTAAGCCTTGCCTGAGGTCTTCTTCATTATCGCTATATAGATAACCACTTAGTTTTTGAAGCTGATCTGTATTGAGTTGCTCCATAATAAGTTTTCTTAATTGTCGTCTTGTTATTTTCATAAGATACCCCTCTATCGATAAATATGAAATAATTTGCAAAAGTTATAAATTAGTTAGTACTTCTTGTATTGACCGGTTATAATTGAATCAATCTATTATAAAGGAGACACTATGTTAAAGAATTTCATAGGATTAATCATAGTACTGATAACAATTATCTTCACAATGATACCCACTATATCATATGCAAAAAACGATGAAGTGTATGACCTGACGGGTGAAGAATGGACGACGAGAAAAGGTATGCGTTTTGGCTACACTTACGCAAATAAAGCTGACACAAGCGACAGACTAGAAAGTCCACATATGGTTTCACTCGGATTCGAGATGCAGCAGACAATGCATGGGGGTGACTGGCTAGATATCCTCTATATACAAAACATCATGGTCTCTGGTATTGACCAGAGTGTACTAGCACCTAGTGCTAATGTATTGGTAGGCTTCGAGATCAACGAGGCTCTACAGCTAGGTGTGGGCGTGAATGGTACTATATATGACCCATCTAATCAGGAACATTATTTTCATTTAGTAACTGCTGTAGGATGGACACAGCAGGCAGGTAAGTTTAGTGTACCTGTTCATGTGGCTTATATACCCGATGTGAAGGACTATTATCGATTTGCAATTACAACGGGTGTTAATTGGTAGTCTAAGCTCATGAGCTCGTCTATCAGACTTCGCAATTGTACTCTTGTAAGTTTCATTATTAACCTACTGTAGTACGCTAAAGTCCGGACCGCCTGATTCTCTAGTTAGTACACGCCCTAGTTCTGTAATAAAGTGGACTAGAGCGTCTTCCTCTCTAACAAACCATTTTCTTTCTGTAGAAGGATCGACAGAATCCATGATGATACTCTTTGCAATGTTAAGCTTATCCATAAGAAAGGGTAAGCGCTCACCACCTCGTAGTTTTTCCTGCCTGAGTTGAACTTGACCTGTGCTGTTTTGTGATCCGGGCATGACAATGTCACCTAGATCTTGTAGCGCGACATAGAGTGCTCGATGTTCATCATCATCTGAATTCCATGGCTCTTCAACTGCACTAGTTGGTAAAACGTCCACACCAGGTACTAGACCGAGCATGACCTTTGCGCGATAAGGAAAGGGCGAGTTTTCTGGCGCTTCTGCAAGAATTTCGATTTCTTCCATAATGAGTCGGCGCAGTGATTTTCTGTTTAGCTTCATGTTGTCTCCTAACTTACTCTCTTTGATTTGGCTCATGTCTATCTCTGGGTCAACATGCTTATAAGCTTTATGAGCTGAGGTGAATATCTCGTACATTGGCTTCATCAACTTGTCGTATACATGCTGAGCAACCGCAGGATATCTTGCCTTCGATGTTCTTTTTTTAAATAATTCTTTGACTTTCTCAAACTTTTCAAAACGTTGCTTCAAGTATTCCGGAGCAAGTTCTTCTACATTTCTATCGGAGCTGAAGTCATCGACCAATTCTAAAGCTGAGGTACCATCCCTGCGCATTGAATCTTGAATACCGGTGAGTTTTATCCCAATTAGGAAGTACATTTTTCTCATGACAAAGGTAATCAGATCAGAGGTAATCGCCGGCCGACCTGGATGAAAAACTGTAGTATTTAGCCCTCCCCATTCAGTATCCAGATTTTCATCATTAAAATCCGGATCACCATTTAAAAATAACTGAAAACCACCCGGCCCTTCTGGATACTTATAACCTGCATTTAGAACGTAAATGAGATCATCAGTTATGTGTTCTGAATAATTATCTTTAACAGAGAGTTCAATTGCACGATCTAGTAGTTGATCGACTTCCGGATCATTAATTAAATCCAAGCCCATGTCATACATTTTTGTTTGCATGCTTAGCGTATCTGCACCGAAACGACCTGAACTAGGGAAATCTAAGGTGTCAGCTAAGCTGTCTGCCTGAGCCGGTCCGCCTGAATTCGGATCTGATCCTGCTAATGCATGGAGTTTTTCTTTGTTTTCATCTGATAGGTCAAAATCATAATCTCGCGGATCTGTGAGTGGGGCTTCAACGGGAGCGACGTAATCGTCGCCTCGCTTGATAACACTTGATTCAATGATTTGTCTAAGTTGTCTTCTTGTAATCTTCATGAATATAAATAGGAAAAAGTTTTGAAATTTTCCCGAAGAATTTTTTTTGATTTTGGTCTATAGCCACTGCTCTTCCGTGCAGAAAATGAGTTACTTCGTGTGTTTCGTGTGATAATCGTGATATATCGTTCTCTTCGTTGTCTGGCTGTACTAAAAGTTTTTGAAAAATTCTCGAGCAGAGTGAACGTCCTTAGGCGGGCCAGGGGCTGGCGCAGGCCGCGCCGGTGGGCTAGACGCGGGCCCCGACGCAGCGCCCCCGGGCAGGGCCTAGGCGCCCTAGCCCTTAGCGCGAGATGCATATCGGCTTCGCACATTCGAGCTCCAAGTACAAAAAACTTTTTTAAACTTTTTTTTAAGTTGGTCATTTTTTGACCGGTTCCGGATACAGACTTAAAAATAATATGGTATAATATATCTATACAAACAACCAAGGAGTATAATATGTCAAATGTAGAATATCCAAATCTAGTCCCTCTTATCCACCAAATGGCGAAGCGATACGCGTGGTGTGGCGCAGAGTACGACGACCTCGTCGCAGAGGGATATATGGGTTTACAAATCGCTAAGGAACGTTTCGATCCGGATACCGGGAACAAGTTTATTACCTTCGCTTGGTGGTGGATACGGGGTAAAGTACAACAAGCAGCTGACCGTCATATTCGCGCGCAAAGTGGTTTAGTCTCCATTGAATCGCAAGACAGTTGTGGCAAATCTATGCATGAAAAGTTAGCTGAGGTCCCCGATACTTCAGGCCCTAGCATGCAAGATATCATGGGCCCATATGTGGACCGTATGTTGGCAGTTCTCTCCGTAAAGGAAAGAGTTATTATTGCAAGAAGATTTGATTTTGATTTTGAAGTAGAACCTAAACGAGAAGCTCACCTTGCTGAGGCACGTGAGGAGCTTGCTGCCTTACTTAAGTAAGAGGTACCTCAATTCACCACCCCAAAGATCCGCTATGCAGCATTCCCGGGCGCAAAGTTCGAAGTGCTGTGTTCGAGCGCGAAGTTCCTTTCGCTGGAATGATGCACCGAGTTGTGCATTCGTCCAAGAACATGTTCCGGCTCACAGTTCCGTCTGTCCACATTACTGTATAAGCTTCCCATACTTCGTCCACGTATAAGACGATTCCACGCTGCAGGGACCTGTGATCATATTCATTGTCGTTCCGCATGCGGTATTCAAAGAGTAATTCAACCACATCTCCCACGAAAAAAGTGCTTTCAGCTCCACTCATACATCAGCTCTCTGTACCAGCCAATGACTTCGCAATCCCATCTTACCGATAGTGCCTCGTCTATAAAGTACTCTGTAGCGGTACCTATAGCCAGTGGTGTCTCCCTTCCATAACTGATAGGGTATTACACTCAGCACTAGTACATGTCGCTGATATCCATTGCGAAGCTTGCAAAGCACCAAGTCGCCAGCGCGAAGTGGTGCGTCCTCAATAGCTTTGCTGTTGGTTGCTTCTTCTTTCATTATACCTAGGTTAACCTATTTAGTTGGACGGAGTTCAACCGTGATCAACGTCTTCTATATATAACCTAACATTATCATAAGTAACCCAACAAAAAGCATTGTGCATGGTAGTGACCATGCAAGTAGTAGCTTATCATCGCGGTAGGTGATTGCAGATGCTGCAAAGATGTTGACGAGAGCAACAGCACATAGTGAAGCACATATGATTGCTGCTGATCCCACAACTAAAACAAAGATGTTGTATAATGCTAACAACATGGGCATTGCCTTGCAACTTCTAGCAAAATAGGGTTGCCAAGATGAACCTCAGTAGCTACTTCTGAGTCAATTGCTGCATTGTGAGCTTCATAGGCACGCATAAGCAGAACATCAGCGTCACCAACTATAGCTGAGACATAGCCGTCAGCTTCAGGATGATCAAAGCGGTGTATCATATCCTCAAGTGCGTCGACACAGACACCAAGTGGATTGTTCTTATATTTATTAATGTATTCAGATAACTGTTTTATAGTCATGTTTATTTCCTTTTGTTGTTGGGGTTGTATTGTTTGTCTAGGGTATTTGCAATGTCACAGACCATGATAAAGCAGATGATTAAGAAGATGATTGCGCCCATGGTTAGAGCTCCTTGGTTAGAGTAAAGGTGAGGCCAAGTGTTCGTAGTTTCATTATGAATACTCGTGCGATTGAATGGGTGAATGTTACAGTGTGTGTACCTTGTCGGTTCTTCCAGGTGATGGTTGTCATAGTTTAACTCCTAGTTGGTATGCATTGTTATTATACTATACCTATCTAGAATTTGCATGTTATTGATAGTAACCGTTGACAAATACGTATCCTGCACCACTTTCATGGGTGCTGCAATATAGTGTTTCACCTTGATGTATAGGGAGACTTAGTTGATTTGAGCCTTGTTGACTATTTGTTGGTGCACCGGTGTTGTGCCCAACGTAAGCAATAATACCTGCAGATCCTTCTATCCAGCATTCAATGGTATTGGATAGTCTTATCTCTGTTATGATCAGATCGGTGGTTCTAGTGTTTGTAGCAGTTATAACATCTCCTGATGCGACTGTTATATCACTAGCAAAGAATATCCATTCCTTGTCTCCTGAAGTGCCGCCAGAATTGCTGCTCAACGCATCAATCATTTCATCAATTGCTGCTTCTATACCTGACATATCAGGGCCTTCCACAGTGACATCGACATCTGGAGCTGCAACATCAACCTGTACATCCGGAGCTGAAACTTGGACATTGATAACCGGTTCAGGGCATGTTAGCTGCACTTCCGGACATGTGAGGTTGATGACAGGTTGTTCTGCCGGTGCACATTCTTCTGTCACTTCTTCGACACTAGCTGAGGGTGGGGATGTGTCAATGATTTGGTTTTCGTTTCCGCATGCTGTAAGAATAAGTAGTGTGATCATGTTGTTTCCTTTGGTTGGTGTGTTTATATTATACTAGTCAATCGATCGTTTTACACGTATTACGCTGATATATTGAAATGATTCTCCAGCTCACATGCTAGTTGTGATACCTTCATCTCCATCTCTGCGACCTGCTTACGGATTAGTACTAGTGTTTGCTGAGATATGGCATCTTCTGGATCGGTGAACAATTCAAAATTTTCCAGCTCTTCCTTTTGCTTAATATATTCAGATGTTACTATAGCAACATGCAACATATAGCTACTCTTTGCTGCTTCGATTTGTGTACGTTCTAGCGGTGTTAGATTAGCTAATGCTGCGGATAGATCTGTTAGTTTCATGTGATACTCCTATTTGTTTGCTAAAAAAAGACAGTGAATTGCTGATGGCCATATTGTAAGTCCACCTGTGATGATTGCTGTTACAAACCAAAATAGTGCCCAACCTAGTTCTCCATAGAAGAGTTGGCCCACTCCTGGCATAACCAGAGAGATGAAGGCAGTGAAAAGTGATTTAAGTGTTATTGTCATGTTATCTCCTTGATGTTTATATTATACAACTGAACTTCGATGTTTACACGCTAGGTGATGAGGCCTAAACCTCATCAACACCAGGGATAACAGCAAGAGCTTCTGCATCTGCATCTTCATCAGCTTCTTCTACAACAGGTAGAGGTTGAGCCCAAAAGATTTGAAAGTTATTGTTACTAAGCTTATAGGTACGGGCTTCTCCGTTATCTCGTAGAGTTCTAAGAGCATCTAGGACTTCGTCACGGCTATGAGCTTCACGACCAACTTTTTCCCAAATTGCACGATGCTTTGTTGGATTACCTTCCTTGGTCAGCTCATGAAAAGCATCTCCAACTTTGGTAAGGACTTCAGCTGCTCTAGCTTCCTTAGCTGCTTTCTTATCTAAACGAGCTAGACGTTTTTCAAACTTAGCAACATCAGCTGCTGTAATGACGCCTGAATCTACAAGCTCTTGAAGGGTTTTTTGATTGAATGACATAATATTCTCCTTGGTTGTTGTTATTGGATTATGTGTTTATATTATACGGGTTAGATTAGAGTTTTGCACGAAAATGAAAGATGAAGTTGGACCCCTTACAGGAGTCCTTTGTTGGAAGCCAACCATGTTGGTATACTCAATCCATCTTCTGTTGATTGGACTTGAGACTTTGGTAACCAAATCTTTTTGCCATTCCCATTCATCTTGACTTGGACGGCCTTACCACTGACTTTGATAAACTGGCAAGCCAACAATATACGTGCTGGTTCTTGTTTAGCTGGTGCAGCTTCAGGTTCTCCAACTTGAACGTCATATGATGGAACAGTAAAACCAACTTCAAACATAGCACCTAGTTGTTTCCAATGGAGAGCTGCAATATCACGAGCATAGTCAATAGCATTGTTACAGCCACGATTGTTGATATAACGACGAAATATCTGATCAGCTTTTGGGTGAGCGAGGGATCGGGATTGCCACTTCTTCTTACCAGTTGAGGTTTGAATACCTGTAACAAACTCATAAAACCTTGTACCAACCTTTGCATATGCGGCTGAGAATCCTTCTCCATTAAGATTATGGGTATGCTTGGTTCTCAATTCATCCTGAGTCTGATTTTGTCCGATAAGAATGATTGCTGCTCCGACATAGTCAGGGTCTTGAAGAAGGTCAAGAACTTGTTGTTTTGTATGGGTCATAATATTTCCTTGATTGTTTGGGTGTGTATCTATTATACGTGGTTTAATGTTTATTTGCACGCAATTGCGTTACTTAATTTGAGCTGAGTGACTGAACAATAATATGTAGCTGTTTCAGTTTTGACATGATATCTCACAGATCCTGTCACACAATGTGCAGCTGTTATAATACCTTGTTGACCCACCACACTTTCAGTTTCGTGTTGTGTGATTGTTACATGTGTACCTCTTTTCATAGAGCCTCCGTTGGATGTGTTGTTATTATACTTTGTTATCACGAGAGTTACACGCAAAAAAAAGGGTGCTATGGTCAACCAAGGAACGAACCGATCCTACCATAGCACCCGAACCCAGAATCGATTCGTATGTTTAAGTCTGTACACCAAGCAGGACTCGAACCTGCAACCGTCCGCTTAGAAGGCGGATGCTCTTTCCATTTGAGCTATTGGTGCTAAAAAAGTGGGCGGTAGGTCCAACCATCGGAGTTTGTGTCGTTCTTACCTACCGCCCATAAAGGTAACCAACCAATGAACGACACACATCTAATAACTTATAAAGAGCTCTCCTTGAGACGTGCGATTTCCTGCAATCCTTCGGACTTCATCTGGAGGAACACCAGCTGACCGCATCCAGCAAACCTATTCTTTGTTGCTTGGAGTATTCTAGCACCTCGCATCTCTTCATCCTTTTGTTCTACTGATAGATGAAGATGTGCATCGATGAGATGCTTGATATCATTGCTACCGGCCATTTGACCCGACTTTGTTACCTGACCAATGACTATCAAAGTACATTCTGTCTGCTTGCAGTAACTGTTGAGTCGGTCCAGCGCACGATATGCTGTCTTCGATGTCTTGCGCCCGGTCCCGAAGTGTCCATCATCTAACTCCTGAAGGGAATCAATAATGAGGACGAACGGCTTATCAGGATCTTGCGCACGGATTCGCTCGCATGTCTCAATGAGAGTTGGAACGTGAGATGCAAAGGGAACACGGGTAGAACCTCTAGCAGTTCGCACGATCTTGTCTGTAATGACTTTGATCGGATGTTCTGCTTTGAGCCGCTTTTGAAATTTAGCGACCATCTCTCTTCGCATCTCACAGGAAGCAAATGCGACATTAGAGCCGAGCCCACGCATAGCAGATGCCATCTCGAGAGCCATAGTAGTCTTTCCACATCCAGGGTCACCTGTTAAGATGGTACACTGTGTTGGATAGAACCCTGCGTCACCAAGAATGTAGTCCATATAACTTAGTCCTGTTTTGATAGGATTGTCTAAGTACGCTGGTATCTCAATGTCGTTTGACTCATCGAAAGCATGTGCCCAAATACCGTCTTGATTAAGTGCATCAGGCGTAAATTCTGCTACACTGTCAATGATAGGTGTCTCGGGTCTAACAGTCTTGCTTCCTTCTAAAAAATTTGTCATATTTGTTTCCTTGGTATGTTGATTTGGATTTGTTGGGTTGTTTTATTATATGGTTATATTATACTTCTAAATATTGAGTTTTACACGTATTTATTTATCTTTTTTTAGCTAACCATCGGGGTTTTATACCTTCAATGCTGATAGCTCAGATCGGGCTTCCTCAAGGACCTCTTCTCTTTTGGTGGGTATCGGACCTTTTAAATCAAATCTTTTTGAAATAATAACACGCTCAGATAGAGCTAATACAGCTAAGAGTCTTTCAATATAAGGTGCCATCAATGATTCGGTATCAGCTTCATATTCAGCAGCAACCTTATCTATTCCCTGACGCCCTAGGCTATCCTCTTGATTCAATGATTTATGATTATTTTTGATGTGAGAATTGACAGCTTTTTGGATATAAGCTCGGACCCACCAATGTGCATAAGTAATGTATTTGTTCCCCATTTCAGGGTCAAATCTCTCCTTAGCCTCAACTAGTCCCTCTATCCCAGCACTGACCAAGTCCTCATGAGCGGCTCCTGCCCATCGGTATTTGTGAGCGATATGGTGAACTAGTTTGATATATTCATTAATGTTGATATTCATAAATAAACTCCTTGTTGGTTGGTATAGATATATTATACCATATTATTTTGAGCTCCGTATTGGAAACCGGTCAAAAAATGACCAACTTCAAAAAAAGTTTATTTTTTTCGTTTTATGTAATTGCTCAACTTATGGTTTTGTGCCATCCTCTCAAGTTGACGATCAGCACGGGTTTGAATTCGTATGATCATCTCCTGAGATATCAGACCTAGGTCTACCAACTCTTTGAGCGTAAGTGCACTGACATCCATTTTTGTCTCCTATAAATATGAATTCATAATTTCGATCCAGCGATCTAATAGGAAATACCCATCCTCGTCTGCCCCTTCCTCTTCATATGATAGCTCACTGTCATGGACATGTGTAACTTTGGAGTCTCGAAGGAATTGAAATATTTGGGGAAGAACTGCTCCTGCCCATCCTTCTTCTGCTGCTTGTTCTGAATAGAAGTATTTTGTCATGACATAGCTGGGATCTTCATGAGGATCAGTACCGTAGTCAATAAGAATGAAGTTATATTGATCTCCAACCTTCTCAGGTTTTTTGGTGTCAATGATTTGTCCCATTCCAGAAGGGGGTGAACGATAGTCGATTGAAAAGTATTTCATAATATATCCTTTGGTTGATGTGTTTATATTATACAACTATGATATTGATTTTGCACGAAAATAAAAGTGAGGGCAGTGGGGGACCGGTTAAAGTCCTCCCACCTCCAGGGCCTTACTTGGCCACTGGAACGATAGCGCCTTCAGCTTCAACGGGGGTAACTACATAACGGATTTGGAATGCGTTAACTTGTTTAGGCGTTAACTCTGTTAGCTTACCTTCGACGGTTTTAAGACCAATCTTAGTTAAATACCCTTCCTCAGTTAACTTTGTAAGAGCTTTGAGAACGATCCCTCTATCAGCTTGGATATAACTCATGAAACCAAGGCTATGAGCTGCTGTTTTAACAGACCAATACTTATTTCCATTATGGACTTCTGATTGAACTAGAGCTTTGATAGCTGACATGGTGCCATCTACTAAGGCTTTACGAGCTTGGCTATCAGCTGCTCTTTGAAGTTTTTTATTGAACTTTTCGATATCAGCTTCTGAAAATAGACCGAGTTTGATAAGCTCTTGAAGGGTTGTTTTATTTGAAATAGTCATATTGACTCCTTATTGGTTGTTTATTATTGGTTAGGTGTTTATATTATACAGTGGTTATTTTGATTTTGCACGCGTTTTAGATTGATGTCCATTTTTTTGTGCGATTTTTTGTTCATATTCTTTTAACTCTTTTTCAATGAGATCGAAAAAAGGTTGTGTTGGTGATTGGTTTTTCATAATGTTTCCTTATTGGTTGGTATGTGTTTATATTATACAGAACTCTAATTGATTTTGCACGTGTTTTGATTTATTTTGAATAACCTTCTAAATCATAGTCAGAGATCAACCATCCATATTCGTCTGAAAGGTGATTGCATATTTGTTTATTGATACAATCAAAACTATGTATTGAAGCTAGATCGACTTGGACAGGTACTTCTTCTGGGAGGTTATTTTCAATAATATCCTCTTGACTATCTGTGTCCCAAACTATATTCTTAACTAGAACTGTAATGATGATTGATGATCGCATGTATTCTCCTTTGGTTGGTGTGTTTATATTATACAGATTGGTTTTATGTTTTGCACGTGAGTTGTCACCTGCTGATTTTCCAGTTGTGGCCATTGATACGCAACCACTTCTCTTCCTCTTTGATGTGTTCGCGTTCTAGTGCTTCTAGAACCTTGATAACTATTCTGCTATTCTCTTGACCGAACGCTCTAAGTGAGAACTGAATGATACGAAGGATTTTAGTTTTGAATGATGTGATTGTTATCCTGCGGTTGCGTTAATATAGCAGGAAAGATTTGTTTGCCTTCCTGACTGAGGAATATAGTATAGTCATCTTGATCGACAACGCGTATTTCCTTGATAATGTTTAACCGAGCGACCGGTCCATGAATAAGACGATATAAGGATTGCATCAGCTTCTTCTCATCGCACCAATCGGTGTCGAGGTGACGATCTCCAGTCTTAAATGTAACGTAAACTTTGAACATGTTATATTTCCTTATTGGTTGGTAGGTGTTTATATTATACGGATGCATCTGTAAATTTGCACGGGATATTGCTATCCTTGTCGTCTTAAACGATCGCGGATATATCCTTGATGGTCTTCTAGACATTCTTGATGCCATGCGTTGCTAAAAAAGTCGTTACCATAATGTCGATAGGATTCAGATACACCGACTGTTCGAACATAGCTTGACTTAGCGGGTATTGTTTTTTGACATGAACAGCATTTGTGTGCCTTACGAGATTTTTTGATAGGTCTTTCGATTGAAAACTCTTGATTTGATTTTGTTTTATGTTGTGACATAATATTCTCCATTGGTTGGTGGTGTTTATATTATAATAAGTGGTTTTGAAATATGCATGAATTCTAAGCAAACTTAGAGTTGCCGTCCTCATCGGTACCGAATATGTGGTCCACAAAATGAGTAGGTCTATCAGCATAACGTTGATTGATTTGTTGTAGTTTTGGTGTTCCACTCCATCTTTCAAAACGGGTCTTGGGACACCAGAAGCTGCCAGTCCATACAAACACATGGTTATAAAACGGACCTATCTTCTTTTTCATCGGTATCATAATAGTCTTACCGGTGTTCTTATCCTTGATAGGAGCGAAATATATTTCATGCTCCCAATATATTCCCAGCTTCAGCTCTTGACCTTTGACTTTACGTAAAACACTCATAATAACTCCTTGGTTGGTTGCCCCTATATTATACAGGAGCCCAAGAGGTTATGCACGTGTTTTGCGCATGCCTCGGTTTTTTGTGACAATTGTGGAGAGGGGAGTGCATTACAGCATATCAAAATTGGGAGCCGGCCGCTTCGGCTTTGGCTCTTCGACTGCCTTTGGAGCTGTTGTCTCTTTGATCTGCTCGTTCTCAAGCATGCAGAAGAGAATAACACCGACTGCGCCATGTCCAAACTCTTTTGGCAAATCCTGTGCCGCGCCGTTACTGGGCATAAGGAAAATGAGTTTGCCTGCTTCCAAGGCGATGTCGATCATGTGTATGTTGTTGCGATCAATGATCAGCTGATCGGTCTTCGAAGGGTGCCAACCTGCCCAGTACTCGTTGTTTGCATTATTTACGAAGTCAATAAGACGCGTGCCGAAAGTGTAGAGCTCAGTGGACGACTGAGCCGGGATTGCGACTCCATTGACTAGTCCGTCTATGAATACGTCTTGTGGGATAAGATGATCGAGTGACATGATGTTTCCTTGGGTTTTTTGTTATGATCTTATTATACAGTGTAGTGATGGGATTTACACGAAAAGTTGACTCCAGGGCGCGCACTTTGTTCACTTTGTTGCTGTCTGTGACGCGTGGGGATGTGTCCACGTGCGCGCGCTCGCTCGGGGCGCGAGCCGTCTTGTCCAAAAGGGCTGCCGGGTGATGACGGGGTGTCTGGGATTGACTCTGGGTCCGGCGGGAGTACAGTCAAGTACTGTCTGTCAATGAAAAAGCTGTGTTGTCTTCAAAAAAACATGTTCTCGAGCGCAAGTTATCTCGCGCCCTAAGTCCATTCTACACGCGCGGGGCGCGAGCTATCTTTTCCGGAATGAACTGTAAAGGTTTTTTAGGCTATACACGACAGAGTACTAGGGCTGCTCCATGAGCCCAGGGCAGTGGCTCTTTGGCCACTGCCGAACGAAGAGAAATCTACATCGCGTGCACGGGGCGCAAGACGTCTCGTGCCCTACTCTTCTGGGAGTATAGGGATTAACTCAAGGCACCGTTCTGAAAGACATAAGAGATCACAGCTCTGAAATACTTGGGTGTCTTATGGGGATAGAACTCGTCTCTAAGTGGATGATCTTGCGTTGATGCGTACTCAGCCATTTCTGTTAGAATATTCATACGTTCATATGCGGGCATGCCGAGTATCTGAAGGCCGAGTTGTTCGACGTCTCGTTTTGTATGTTTTGTTTTCATGTGTTTATCCTTCTTCTGATTCTTCAATAATAGCTAAGACATCGCTAAAGAACTGATTTGGTTTTCCAGGGTAATAAGTCTCACGTATACCGTATTCAGTTCCACCGCTTGCCATATTACGAAACTCATTGATAGTTCCTCGTCTTAGTCCTCCTGACTGGCTTAAGATGCGTTTAGCTCGTTCTTCTACTTCTTGTTGTGTATATGATTCTGTCATAGTGGTTTTCCTTTTATTTATTAGGTGTTTATATTATACGAGTTGTTTTAGCAATTTACACGCTTTTGATTTTTGAGACTATAGTATATACGCATTGCGTTGTGGGTCCCAGACTGAGGTGTGTATTGCTATTTTTCGTTCTTCTCCTTCCGCGTCTCTTAGGACTGCGACGAGACCTGCCCATCTAACTACACTTGCTGAGATTATTTCATATGTCTTGTTAGTGTGTGTTATAATAACTGTCTTCCCGGGCAGGTTAGGAATGTCTGACTTCTTTAGCATGTTACTCCTCTTCGACTTCTTCGATTACATGTGGTTCACCTGGATCTTCGATGAATGCTTCGACTGCATCAGCCCAAGCCTCCTCGGGTGTGTCACCTGATCCTTGTAAAGTGACTGTAAATAAGAATGTTTTTTCCATGTTTTCTCCCTAAGTGTGAAGGTAAGTCATGATTGCATCTTTTTGTAGACAACTTTCATCATCACATCCGCGCATATACAATTGATCGAGTAGTTCAATGACACATCCTTCTAAATCATAGTGTCCTGATTTGAATCCGTCTTTGATTCCACCGTCGTCTAGTTGTTTTAATAGTTTGATTATATTTTCCATGTTATCTCCGTAAGTTGTGGTGTGTTTATATTATACAGTTTGGTTTTATTATTTACACGTTATGTGCTCCTTATAACCAGTGGTCTCGGTTGAATGATATGACAGCTCCTGATAAATGAAACCTTATTTCGATGTATAAGTTTTCATCATAACCTAGAAAAGTCCATCCGTCAGTGCCGTAGTCTGCGTCTAGTGTTCTTTTAAGTCTGGGTGGTATTTGTTGCATAGTATTTTCCTTTGGTTGGTATGTTTATATTATACAAGTTGGTTTTATTATTTGCACGTGTTACGCTAAATGTGATATATCTAAACCTTGGAGCACTCTTAGTTGAGCTCCTGTCGGCCAACCTTTTAAGCTCTCGTTGACTACTTCGATGAGTGGCTTAGGTTCATCGATTAGTATTCCCATTTCCTCGTCAACAATGTGAGTAAATCCATGTATTTTTGATAGTTCAACTATGACATGGATGTATTGTTTTAAAGATTCTACGTCATCTCTTCTATACAACAAATGTTCGTCGAGCTTCCTTGTAATATCTAGAGTATCAGAGTGTTCGTCGATTGACCCTACAAGATTAGGCTTTATTTCGTAGTTCCATGCATGATAGCTGCAGCCTTCTGGTCCTGTGTATAGTATTTTTTCTGGTTGGATGTTTAACATAATAACTCCTTATTGGTTAGATACATTTATATTATACAAAGTGGTTTTGTGTTTTGCACGTACATGTCTATCTAATGTTTAATTTGTTTAGTCGTGCTCGAGTATCTTCAAATAAATCAGTTGGAGTATCATCAGGTATATACCTCCGCCCATTTGCTGACTTGCACTTACTATTTATTTCGATTACAATTGCTTGTTCATTTTGTGATAAGAGATATTCTATTATAGCACTATAAGCTTCCTCTGATATTCCATCATCATCTTTAAGACAAAGCATGATGAAATTATATAATGATTCTGTATTCATAGTTTTATCCTCTCCCTGTTCCGGGTTTATGTTTGGGTATTGAGACGTCATGTATCCAGTTGTATGTTTCTTCTGAGAAACCTAGCAGATACGCGATCTCTGATAGTGGGTGTGATACTAGGTTGTGTACTGTCCAGTTTTTATATAGTCTAGTCATGTTATCTTCCTACATTTCACACATGAGCCAGCCGACTGCATCGGAGGCACCGCAATTGTTATTGATATATTCTTTCAGACCCGGGTTATCATCGAGAATAAAGAGTGCCATATCATATGCTGCTTCGTCTGATATACCTTCTTCAAAATCGGTGTGAAGGCTCTGAACTCTTCTAAGGATTTCTCTAAATTGTGATTGTGTCATGTTATTTCCTTTTAGTTGGTGTGTGTTTATATTATACAGTTTGGTTTTATTATTTGCACGCACTTGCACGAGAAAACAGGTCATAATATATTGGATAGTCAGTCCTTGATCCACCATGACCGGTCTTAAGAAAAGTCGATCTTTGAATCGTGATACAATAGCCCTGAGGGGAGTATGCACTGAGTTGTGTTTTTGTAACTAGCCACTTTGTTCCATTCGATTTCTGCTCGACCAGATCACCTACTTGGAATGTCATCGTCCTCTCCTGAGTGGGTGATCTTCTTTCGGAATCATTTTGATTGTTAGATCTGAATCTCCAATCATTTCGATAAACCGCAATGCTGAATTGTAGTCAGGACATGTGCACTCGACCTCTTCTGTTTTCTTGTTCCATATTTGATAATACACTATGCTACTCCTTCTTGTTGTTGATATCGAAATGCATCTACTGTTCTTGATATGGGATTACTACTATTGATACTGTTAGCACATGTATAACAATTTTCAAGACTAGAACAAAGATATATCTGTACACCTGATATCTCTACAGTGTAGTGTATAGTATACCCGTCATATTTATGTTCACATATCTGGCATATGCCGTATGCTTCGATGATTGTTTTTACTGTTTCCATTTTGATTTCCCTTTTCGGCTGTAGGTTTTTTTGTTCCGCTGGACTGTTCGAGTTCCACCTCTCCAAGAGACTAATGATCCTCCGTTCTTGAAGTGTTCTTCTCGCTCTATTCCTCTGGCTGCTTTAATTGTTGTTATGATTTCTTCATTCTTTTTCATGACTAAGTCCTAATAGTTTGTTGCTGCACTACGAGTCTGATGTACTCGTAACATTAATGATGATATTTGTGCTGGTGACTCTTCTACTGTACAATTGCCATTTGTCGAGTAGCATATACGAGTACCGTGTTCTTCCTCTTCTAGTTTAAAGATGTGACTAGCATTAAGATAAATGGTCTTTGTCTTTCGTCCACGTCTTTCATCGCCATGTCTTGAGATATACGCCCATGTTATTTGTGTTAGTGGTATCATGATTGCTCCTTGGTTGGTTACACTTATATTATACAGATTGGTTTTATTATTTGCACGTGTTAGTGTCCATTTTCTTTTATGCTAACATTGATGGTCATCGTTTCGATAGCCTCAGCTAGTTCTAGTCCATCGCTGTAAAGATTGTCAATAGCTTTAGAGAGCGAATCGATATCATTCAAATAGTTGTCGGGTAATTGCTGATAATATCTTGGACGATCATCTTTGGGACATAGATAAAGTACAATATTCTGGATTGTCACACCAGTTTCCAGAAGACTCTTGAGTCGACGGATTATAAAGTCTTTTTCTTCGTCATGACCGGTATCATGTGCTGAATAGAGCGTAATTGATGTAACTTCACAAGCATCATCACCGTCGATCCAGTTGAATAGTTTTCGATATATCATTATCATTCTCCTTATTGGTTACACTTTTATTATACAGTTCGGTTTTATTATTTACACGAGTTCAAACTAGTAAGTTCAACTCAGCTATTTCGAAACTCGGATTCATCCAAGACTCAATGATAAGTTTAGTTTCTTCTTTGTTGATATTCTGAAGAGATAAGTAAGATCTCATTTCTGTTTCCATGTCCGCACCCGACAGAGCACACTGCGCTCTAAATCCAATATGAAATGCTGGTATCTCTGTCGGGTTGAGGTAGTACCTCACTTGATCGTTATATGCCTCCCCTTCATATTCACATATGCCTTCATTCTTCTGAGCAATGTGATGCAACTCATGTGCAACTGAACCGAATAGTTCAGGATAATCTATGTCAGCATCTTTTAGTGCTGTTCCTCTTGGTAGTACAATTGTAAACGTGACCCCAGGAATGTAGTCCTCATTGAAACCTGCAGATGCCCAAACATCGAACGTTCTACCAGGAACGTCGTCAACGTATTGAACATCAAAGCTCCAATCTATAAGATCGTCCTCAGCATCAATGAAGACAGGATATTTCCATCGCGCATATCCTTCTACGCCTGATATTCCCTTTTCAATAGACGTAATGATTTCATTAGTTATTAAATGTGTTAAGTCATTATAATAAAAGTCTGGATTTTCGAATATGGTCATGTTAGTTCCTTGGTTATATACACTTATATTATACAGTAGTTAAACCCAATTTGCATGCGCTGGAGCTCCATTCAATAAATCGATAGGATCAAGACCTAGCTTTTCTCTGACTTTATTAGCACGTTCATGACCAGATAGCGTCAGTTTCATAGCTGAACACTTTGATCGATACGCATAGTTAGACGCAGGACCCCAGCACATAAAAACACTATTAACAGATTTGTAACACTCATACTTAGCAGATACTGGATCGTTTGAGTCGTCGTACCATAAAACGCCACGATAACTTTGACTGGTAAAGTATCCGTTATTAGTGCCTCCATTATTGTATGATGGCACACCATGATTATATTGATAAAGCCTACGCAGATAATGTCGTTGAGACTTACCCGGATCTGATTGAATGGCTAGCAATAGATACTCTATTCCTTTTAACTTAACTTGTGGTTGATTAGTTGGTTTCATGATTTCTCCTTTATTGTGATTCTGGATTGTGTTGTCTACAAAGTGATCTGATATACGCGTGTGTCAGCCCATGACTTGACGCTTCAATCTCTTTTTTAATTGCTTGCTGATCGAAGTCCTCGCCTCCGCATACAATCGTTGCATAGGAGAGTTTAGTCTCTGAACGCAGATCCACATCTGGAATATAGCAGCTATAATTGACATTACAATAGCTGTTGCCCCTATTTGGATAGTAAGTATCACCTATACGATCCGGATCGTGGACTTTAGCACTAATCATTACTTTTTCTTCCCAACGTTCGGAAGTAAATGTGATAGTAAATTCCGGAATTATCTCGGCTAGATGTTGAGTGCGTCTAGGCCAGTTGCGATCCCATTCAATTGCGTGTCTTTTGACGTCGACTTTATTCACCTCTGTACTAATTGAGTGAACATGTGCTAGATTGATAAGCTTGTTATTTATTTCGATGAACATGATTTTATTTCCTTTTGAAAGATTATTTGTGTCGTCGTCATAGATGAAATCATCTATGTCTATACCTCTGGATGACCAGTAACGGTCGTTGTTGTCGTTAAGCTGCATTGACCTATTGTCGTCTACTGTATACTTTCCCATTTACCACCTCGTTGGTTATGTCTATGTCTTGCTAATGTAACTACTTTGATTAACATGATTTCTCCTATTTGAATTGCAAGAAAACGTTGTCAATTGTGGATACTAGTGCATAGGCTTGAATTGCTGCTGATGCTTGTTGAATGGTTCCGAATAACGGCTGTCTTCTGACGGTGCCGTCTTTGTATGTAATGACTATTATAAAGTTTTTCATTATTCTTCTCCTCTTTTTTCATGGATAGAATCGATATTCAAGCAGAGGCGAATCTCTTCTGCTGTTTCCTCTGTGATTTTATATCTAAAACCGTTTGACATTGTGACTGTGCAATAACGATGATGTGAATATTCGATCCTCTCTGTGTGTATGGATATAATTGCATCGAGACGAATGGTGACCATCTTATCACTGTTTGTTACATATGTCGCGCCAGCATGTCCGGTGGCATTTGGTCTCACAAACTTAGATTCGAAAATGTTAATGTATTTAGCTTTTGGGTACATAATAACTCCTTGATTTGGTTGGTATAGTTATATTATAATAGGTTGGTTTGTTTTTTGCACGGGTTTATATTCCAAGTTCTTTCCACTTGAAGTTGACTAACTTTGAACCTTCTTCTACTTCTAGATTTGGTGCTTCAAATGTTTCACGTATTTGTTCCTCGATATCCAGGTCCATATTAAGAAATGTATCAACTGTATATTCAGAACCGTCCTCATATTCTAGCCATACTTCGCATGATCTGACATCTGGAAACTTTAGCTTTTCTTTAAGTTTGCGAACGTTTTCTGCACTGACCTTAGCACATCCTTCAATTACTTCTTTTGGTGTTCCTGTTGGAAACTTCATGTTAACTCCTTATTGGTTGAATATAGTTATATTATAATATGCTTCCGCAGTTTTTGCACGTGTTGATGTTTTTTGCCCACCCATACCCGAGAGTAACCAGCTCTCTCTCCGACGACCTTCTAGCCGTCTGTAAACACCAACCACGGAGTTTTAATTCCAGACTTCAAACACCCTATAGTCCCAATTCATTTGGTCTAGGTGATTGATGCCTGCTTGGTCAACGACGCAATAACAGTCGTCGCCATATTCTTTTGCTTCTCTATCAATGATGACCATCAATTCTTTAGATCCGCAATTATTGTCTGCATATTTTTGTGCCTGTTTAAGTGTCTTGAAATATTTTAACATAATAAACTCCTTATTAGTTGGTTGGTATGTGTTTATATTATAATAGGTTATGTGATATTTTGCACGTGTGACTTGGCAGCACCTCTAAGCTTCGAAAGTGTTGACTTAACTTCTGTCAGACGTATCCGCTTATAAGCTTCATCTGATATCCAGATTGGAAACTTGCCTAGAATATGTCGTGTGTAGCCTTCTCTTACGTCAGAACTACAACTATTTTCAATCTTACTCATTTCATCAGCAATATATTTATAAAGATCTGATTCAGTTACATAGTCTGAACCCGGCTTGAAAGTCATGACTATTGACTTGGCAATATTCATTATTTCATTAGTCGCTGAGAAACATAGATTTGGATCGATCATTACTCACCTCCGTTACTTTTATCAATGATGCTTAATACATCTTTGAAGAATTGATTAGGCTTGTCTGGGTAATATTCTTCACGTATCCCATATGCTGTATCGCCTGTTGCCATGTCTCTAAACTCATTGATTGTTCCTAAACGAATACCTGCTGGCATTGACAATATTCTTGCTGCTCTTGCTTTTACTTCTTGTTGTGTGTATAGTTTCATCATGATTTACTCCTTGATTGATTGAAAGTTGTTGATGTGTTCTACTAGTTCTCTTACAAAAGAATCACAGATATCTGATGCCGGTATAAACTGATCGTCAAGTGATCGCATGCTACCTCTAAGTCTAACATGACCGAACCTCCATGAGATGCCTAAGAGAGTTCCACCCGGTCCTTTGAAATAAAACTCAGGATCGTAATAACCTCGTTCTGGTTCAAAGCAGTGCATATCACCGTCTCCAAACACCTCTTCTAAAACATCGGGGTTGAATATATCTTGTCTTCCATGTAAAAGTTCTATACCTGCTCTGCTTAAAGCATAAGTGATATTTGACGTCATCAAATTGTCTGCTTGTGGTGTGAATTGAAATTGCATATTATCTC
>Ga0209756_1000039_pt1 | contig 123337 bp, 171 predicted proteins | sample ETNvirenome_6_85_FD_184071 | JGI IMG/M metagenome (GOLD analysis project Ga0209756, IMG submission 184071) | Marine viral communities from the Pacific Ocean - ETNP_6_85 (SPAdes) (version 3) | ecosystem: Environmental > Aquatic > Marine > Oceanic | place: Pacific Ocean | collected 2013-06-19 | reverse complement strand
TACATATGTTTGAACTAAAATGAATATTTGAATTTAAACTGGTTATATCCATTGCATTTATTGTGTTTGAAAATTGAACCGTGTTCGAAGTCGTGTTGCCTCTGTTGACTACATCCGAAAGTGTGTCACTGAAAGTAATATTACTTGAAAGATTACTTAGAATTCCACCATCACCAAAAAATTGTAAAGCTGTCACATCCCCACTTACATTAATCTCTGAAAATTGATTTCCAATTTTCTGTCCCAATTCTCCTGTAGCTGAGTCATAAGTCAACACATTGGCAAATTCCGTCGCTTGTATTGGTGAGATGTAGGTCGCGTTGGCATTCGCGGATCCATTTAAAGCTGATCCAGTTGCATTTAATACTATAGTGTTGTCTTTCTGAAAATTTTTACCAGCATCTTTACCAATAGCAACAGCATAAGAACCTTGACAGCTTAAACCTGCATCGGTACCAATAGCGACTGCTTGAGTATTTTGAGAACTTTGACCTGCATTGGTACCAATAGCGACAGCATAAGAACCTTGAAACTTTTTAGCTGTATCGCGACCAATAGCAATAGAATGATTGTTTTGAGAACTTTTTGCTGCATGCGCACCAATAGCAATAGAATGATTGTTTTGAGATTCCTTACCTGCGTTGCGTCCAATAGCGATTGCGTGAGTATTTTGAGAAGTTTCACCTGCATTATTACCAATAGCGACTGAATAAGCATTTTGAGAATTTAAACCTGCATTGGTACCAATAGCTATTTGGTCACCAGAACTCCGAATACATATGTTTGAACTAAAATGAATATTTGAATTTAAACTGGTTATATCCATTGCATTTATTGTGTTTGAAAATTGAACCGTGTTCGAAGTCGTGTTGCCTCTATTGACTACATCCGAAAGTGTGTCTCCACTTTTCTGTCCCAATTCTCCTGTAGCCGAGTCATAAGTCAACACATTGGCAAATTCCGTCGCTTGAATTGGTGAGATGTAGGTAGCACTGGCATTCGCGAATCCATTTAAAACTAATCCAGATGCATTTAATACTATAGTGTTGTCTTTCTGAAAATTTTTACCAGCATCTTTACCAATAGCGATACAATTTGACCCTTGTGAGAATTTACCTGCGTTGTGTCCAATAGCGACTGAATAAGCATTTTGATAATTTAAACCTGCATAGGTACCAATAGCGACTGCTTGAACATTTTGATAAATTTGACCTGCACCATGTCCAATAGCGATTGCGTGAGTATTTTGAGAATTATAACCTGCATAGGTGCCAATAGCGATTGCTTGAGTATTTTGATAAATTTCACCAGCGTTATTACCAATAGCTATTTGGTCACCAGAACTCCGAATACATATGTTTGAACTAAAATGAATATTTGAATTTAAACTGGTTATATCCATTGCATTTATTGTGTTTGAAAATTGAACCGTGTTCGAAGTCGTGTTGCCTCTGTTGACTACATCCGAAAGTGTGTCGACACCACCACCACCACTTGAAAGATTACTTAAAGTGCCCCCATCACCAAAGTAACAGGTTGCACTAATACAACCTTTACCTTGCGTTGTGTCGGTCCGCGCATAAAGATTTGAATAGGCATCTAAATCGTTCGCGCCGTTATTAAATTGTAGAGTATATTTTTCTTTCTTCGCTGAAATAGGTAACTGATTTCCAACGTTATCACCCATCCTATTTTTATAATATTAGTATTTAATTTTATTTTTTTTTAAAAAAAAGTTTCAGTTGAGTTGCGAGATTCATAAAATGTGTTATCATTTGTCTGGCACCATTCATGAATTGGAGAGTGTTTTGAATTACACAACGTCTTCAAAATAGATAGACTTTCATTAACTTCCGGAATAAGTTCTCCGAAATCAAAAAGAGTTACTGAAGCATCAGTAAGAAGTTTTTTAGAATCTTGGAGGACTGGTCGCATATAAGCCATTGAGGCGACAGAAAACCAAAACATGAGAAAGATTAAAACTGCATTCATGTAGTAAATAATTTTATTGAGGTACACAACTCGTTCTTCATCATCGGCTGCGCGTGGGCCAGCATTAAATGGTTCATACTCAGCCTGATCCATTTTCATTTTCTTATTAAATAAATAGCGCCACTATTCTTTATTTTAAAAAAAAAAATGTTTAATAATAATAATTAATACAGAGATGGTGAGTCCTGATAATTGGGGTCCTCCTTTATGGTATCAAATGCATATGAAGACATTTGTATATCCAAATAATCCGTCACAAAAAGATAAAGATGACATCAGAGAATTTTTTAGAGGTATTATTAATTTTCTTCCATGTGAATCATGTAAAGAACATTACATAGAATTTCTACAGAAGAGACCGATTCGGTATCAATATGACAACAGAGATAAATTAATTAACTGGTTAATTGATTTACATAACGAAGTAAATGCCAGAACAGATAAAAGAGTTTTAAGTTACCAAGAAGCTCGTTCAATTTACACACATCAAACACAAAATGGTGGTGGGTCAAGGGTGATTATCTTCCTCATCATTTTAATACTTTTAATTATTTGTTTTCAAAAGTTAAATAAACGATAGAAGCTTTTATTATGTAAGAAAGATGACTTCGCTTGTATCTTTACATTCTGCTAATCCCGACAACTATGTTTTGAACAAGTATATGAACTGTTCAAAAGAAAGTTTTTCATTAGGAAAATTTTGGCTCGGTGGACAACTTCGATTAAAAATTGATGAGTTAATTACTGAACAGCATTTAGCTTATGCGTTGCAAACATTATCATACTCACCATCACCAACAAATTCGTTTGAATTTGCATCTATACAGCGTTCAGAAGCAGACTTTTCTACATTTAGGGATGTGTATTATAGCCACATTCGTAAACTTAGATACAGTGGTCTTTTGAGAGTTATTGTTTTTTGGTTAGCACCTGCGCGAAAACGAGCAGCTGAGAAAATTTTTCATCCTCAAAAATTATATAACGAAGGATACTTCAACCAACCGGCCAGGTCATATTAATTTAAATTAATAATATAAATAATATATATAAATGTGGTATTTTTGTAAATATAAAGATGCTTTAGGAGAACCAAAGAAAGGCTTACATTCATATAGAGTATTTGATATAGCAGTTGTAGATGTTTTATTTACATTCTTGTTAGCTAAATTTATTCACTATTATTTACTAGAAGAATATGATTTTTTATTGATATTAGTGTGTTGTTTTGCGTTAGGTATTATTTTACATAGAGTTTTTTGTGTGAAAACCACAATAGATAAATTACTTTTTTCTTAATTTTCTTGTTTTTTGTTTTTAAATAAATCGGCGCCTGCTGATGTAATTATTTTCTTAAAAGTTGAAATATATGTTCAACTATTATTGTTGTTCCTAAAAAGTTTAGTATATCATTGTTATATGTATTAGCATAATACAAAACTATAATACCGTATATAAATGCTAATATATCTGTTAATGGTGTAGCCATATAGCTACAATTTTTATGGTTAGGAATGCTTTTCTCCATCATAATATAATACAATGTTCCTCCTGTAATTCCACATAAAATACCAGGTGTTATTGTTTTCATTTTGTATAACTTATAAAAACAAAATTATTTTTTAAAAAAATATTTTTTATTTAATATAATGGATTATCTAAAAAATCGCAGAATTAAAAGTGGTGATTCTGTCATGTTTGACATAGATGACACCCTTATAAATGCATCATCAGACACGCCTATAACGTGGTCATTACGATTACTCAAACACGCTAAAAAATTAAGATACAAAATAATTTTGATAACCGCCAGACCATACAGTATTGAAAATCACAAAGCAACTTTGGCGCAATTAAAGAAACACAAAATTAGTTTTGATATTTTATTGTATGCAAGTCACGAGAAAAAAACAGTTGTAAAAAAGAAATTAATAAAAGATGGATTTCGTTTTGTTTTATCTGTAGGTGATCTTTGGACTGATTTATCAGATAGTGACCATTGGGTAAAATTGCCAGAATTTACGACTTCCATCGTTTCCCACAATCCAAGCAAGAGATGAAAGCCGTCATTGGTTCATCAGCGCTTCTTGTCTGTAGCTCATAATAAGTAGTCTTCTTGGATTTACACTTGCTACAAGTAAAAAGACCACATTTACTTTCATCCATTTGTGCCTTTTTGAGTTCAGCAGTAATTTCTTTTTCCAATTTTTCCTTGTCCATTCTGGCATATGGACCATTGGGGCACAACTCTGCAGGTTTTTGATTAGGTAAAATATGAATCTGCAATGGTGTCATTTTTTGTATTTTTTGTTTCAAGTCATTATCCGGGTAATTTATATTAAATTTCAAATTTAAGAATTTACGTTTATAATTTTCAACAAATTTAGTATTTTCCCACGAAGGTAGACCAATTGCTGGATTTTGGCGATTCATTTCTTTCGTTTTGCGAATTGCAAAATTAAATATAGCCTTTTCTAAATTAATTGCAATAGAAGCAGTAGTAAAAATATCAGTGAATTCGTCACGAACGTGATCACGTAGTTCACTCATATTTTTAGTTATGTGAAAATTTAATTATAATTTTACCTTAGGATTATTTAAACACTTTTTTTTTTAAAAAAAATGCCCCGTTCAGCATGAGAGTGCACTAAAAAAAAGTTTTATATATATATATATATATATATAAATATGAATATGAATATAAGAAAAATTAAAATTATTGGAGTTGTAATAATAACAATATATTTATTGAAATATTATTGTCATTCAGTAGAAATAAACAGAACATTGGATAGAGAACATAGAGAAATATTCAAAAATTTAGATAGATTATATAATAGTTGTGAAAAACACTGGAAAACTGAAGAGAGAATGTATGCCCAGGGACTACAAAAAATGCCAAGCAATCATAAAGACATTACTCAAGATTGGGAAAGTCACAACAACGAACACAAAGACCTCCTTGACAAAATAAAAGAAATAGGAAATACAATTTCTCAGCATATTGATGAAAAAGATAAAAAAGATTTTCACTGGGCTAAATAAAAGCTTGTTTGTTAATCTTAGATAAATTAATTTGTGGGCTGTAATAAATTTTCACCAGCAATTGTTGATAAATATAAATCCACTTCACCTGCAAATTCTGGGCATTTTTTCAATACTTTCTGGGTTGTTGAATCCTGTACATTCACAATATGATCTTCAAATTTTTTAGAATTAATCCCTGTTGCTTTACTAATATCATCTTCTGATGCAATATCTTTTAGAGCCCAGAGATACCCGGCTGCATAATTTGCGTGTAAAAGTGCAATTAAAGGCGATTGATCCTGTTGAGCAGCCGTTGCCCACCTGGCTGTTTGTCTCACCAATTTATCTATATTATTTTCTCCTATTTTTACTTTGCGTTTTAAACAAATAAGAGCTACTACAAAAATTAGAAGAAGTGCAACGATTGTAATCATTATTTAATTATCTAACAAGAAAAAAAATAGGTTCTCAATCGAGAAATTGAAATCCTTTGAGACGCTGTGGTTCAAAAACTTTGAGTTGACTTGTCCGCCACGTGATACCAAACATCTTATTCATAAAATATACATTTCCCAGTTCAACAATAGCCGTCCCAGAGTGTCGCGCATACAAACCATTAGATGCTTCACATGAAATTTCATTTTCATTTGAATCGTAAATTGGGAATTTAATTGTATTGTCAACGGTGTTTGTATCTACTTTTACCCGAAATTTTGGTTCCCTCTCGGCCGATTCCTTGATATTTGAATTAAACATTTTCCTCAATTCTGCTTGATCCATTTTTTTTCCAAAAATTTCTACTGACTGCGATTCTACACTTGCAATAATTGTATTTTCCAATTTCTTTACAAATTCATAAAATGCTTTCACATAGTTGTCATGTTCATCCCACCCTTTCATTGAAAAGTCAATGTTATATTTTGTTGGGCCAACTTGAGGTGTAAATCCAGAAACTCCAAATGGCATGTACATCCTAGGAACTTGAAATTTAATTGACTTTTTAGATGAGGATGAGTTTAGTGTGATTTTTTTGTTTTCATAGTCACCAATTTGCAAATCACTTTCGATGTTGAAATCAACAAAACGCATATTGTATTAATAAATTTAAGAAATATTACCTTTAAGCCGAACAACTTGGGCAGATTGTAAATTGTGTTGGTTTGGCTTTTGCTTTACTTCTAAGATAGTAGAGACCAGTCTTAAGTCCCTGTTTCCACGCATACATGTGCATAGATGATAATTTAGAAACTGTTGGATTTTCCATGAATAAATTGAGGCTTTGACTTTGGTCAATGAAACATCCTCGATCACGGGCCATATCAATAAGTACTTTTTGACTAATTTCCCATACAGTCTTATATTTTTCTTTTATATTTTCCGGAATGTTTTGAATATTTTGAACTGACCCACTTTCTTTTATCATATGATTTTTCATTTCTTTTGACCAAAGTCCCAAAGCCTGTAATTCTTCAACCAAATGTTTATTTACAACCACGAATTCCCCGGCAAGTGTTCGTCTCAAATATATATTGGTTGTGTATGGCTCTATACATTCATTATTCCCTAAAATCTGCGACGTGCTTGCAGTTGGCATCGGTGCAACAAGCAAACTGTTTCGTAGTCCGAATTTCTTAATTTGCTTTTTAATTTTAACCCAATCATATTGGCCACTGAATGTAGGCTTTGGCCATAAATCAAATTGTAATTTCCCTTGACTTGTCGGTGAACCTTTGAAAGATTCATAAGATCCAAACTCTTTAGAAAGTTCCAAACTTGCTTCCAAAGCACCGTGATAAATAGTCTCAAAAATCGCAATGTTCATACTTTTAGCATCGTCGGTATCGAACGAAAGGTCGCATAAATTAAATGCATCGGCTAAACCTTGAACGCCTATACCGATTGGTCTATGTTTCATATTTGAGTTCCGAGCTGTTTCAATCGGGTAGAAATTTTTATCAATGACTTCATTGAGATTATATGTAATTATTTTTGTAATTTTATGAAGTTTTTCATAATTAAATTTTCCATTGTCAATAAATTTTGGGAGTGCAATAGATGCTAAATTACAAACTGCTGTTTCATCTTTGTCGCTATATTCAATAATTTCTGTACAAAGATTACTTGATTTGATAACACCTAAATTCTTCTGGTTTGATTTTTTATTGCATGCATCTTTGTAAAGCATATAAGGAGTTCCAGTTTCTGATTGTGATTTTAGAATAGCCACCCAGATATCTGAAGCTGGTAAAACTTTATTTGCACGCCCTTCATTTTCATATTTTGTGTACAGTGTTTCGAATTCTTCACCATACACATCCGCTAAACCCGGGGCGGCGGCGGGACAAAACAATGACCAATTTTCACCTTTCTCAACTCGTTTCATAAATAAATCTGGAATCCACAGCGCCGTGAACAAGTCACGTGTTCTTGATTCCTCGTCGCCTTGATTGAGTCTCAGCTCCAAAAACTCTTGAATATCAGCGTGCCACGGTTCCAAATAAATTGCAAACGAACCTTTTCTTTTTCCGGATTGATTCACATACCGAGCAGTCGAATTAAAAACTCTCAACATAGGAATCAGACCACCGGATGTCCCGTTTGTTCCTCTAATTATTGAATTTTTGGATCGAATATTGTGTGTGTGCAAACCAATTCCACCAGCCCATTTACTAATATCTGCACATTCTTTGAGCGTTGCATAAATACCGTCAATACTATCGTCTTTCATCGCGATCAAAAAACAACTACTCATTTGTGGTTTTAAAGTGCTTGCATTGAATAGAGTAGGTGTAGCATGAATGAAATAACCTTCGGACATGTATTTGTATGTTTCTATTGTTTTTTCTGTATTTCCATTGTGGATTCCACATGATACTCTCAAAAACAAATATTGTGGCGATTCAATTAAATTGTCTTTGTTTATTTTCATTAAATAATTCTTTTCTAAAGTTTTCAATCCAAAAAATCCAAATTCAAAATCATTTTTGGTTTGGATACAATTGTCTAATATTTCATTATTTGTGGAAATAAATTCCCATACCGTCGGACATAAAATTTTATTGTCATACAATATTTTCATTGCTTTTGAAAATTTTTTTGGTGTACGTTTTTGAATATTACTGGCGGCAATACGAGTTGCTAATATTTCATAATCGGGGTGTTCCGTAATCATACCCACTGCTATTTCAGATGTTAGTATGTCAATTTCCTGTGTAGATATACCGTCATACATTGAAGAAAATACATGTTGTGCAACTTTATCAGGGATTATATCTAATGAAAGTCCTTCTGTTAATTGTGCTATACGTTGGGTAACATTATCAAATTTCATATTTGCAATATTTCCACTACGTTTTTTTACTTTCATTTTTTTTTTTAAAATATAATTATTTTTTTTTTAATACAATTAAAAAAAAAAATAATTATATATTTAATAACCATGCCATGTAAATGTTGTAAAAAAAAAGGAATTCCTATTCCATGTACATATTGTGATAAATCATTCTGTAGTAGTTGTATTCAATTAGAAATACACGGTTGCGAAGGAATACAAAAAAAATTAGATATTGATAGAGAAAATTTAGATAAAAAATTAAATATAGATGTGATCAGAAAAAAGATCGCACCGGTTTAGATACCAAATTTTGTATTGATATCAATTTTATCACCATATGTGCTGGTGTTTATTGGGTTAGCCATAGGTTGGACTGGGCTGTCTATATCTTTTATGTAACCCATATATTGAGCAACACCCGTATTGATTTGTCCCATTGCAGTTTCGATTACAACTCCATTCATTTGCTGAACCTGTTCTTTTACATCTCCATAGGGATCAGAAGAGTTATTTACAAAAACTGCTCTCATAATTGTCAATAAATCATCTTGGTTTTGGTAATCAATAGAAATGCCACCTGATTTCTTTTTGAATTCAGATCTAATTGCTCTTTGTACCAAGTTGACATTAAACTCTGAAAAATACAAAGTGTTCAATGGTGTCCGACATTGTTGAAGTGACTGAATCATCTCCAAATTTATTAAATTGCTTTGTGCCATTTTTTTTTATTAATATAATATAATAATAAAAAAAAATAATGTTGAATATGTCAGACTTTAATGAAGCGTACAGTCAAACTAAAAAATTGCCGCCTCAACCTATTTTCCCAAAACCACCTTGTACTCATCCTGCGTGTTTCATTGGATCCTATGCTCCAGTGACACCAGCCGGTCAGACGGGTCCATTTTGGGTAAACAGCTATTTTCTTCGTCCAGACCGTAAATCTGAACTCGCGGGACCGGTACCAGTACGTTCTGCAAATGTAGCTTAAAATTAAGAATCATTCATATAATTAAGTAATGAGTGAATTAAATCAGTTTCGAGACCGAACACAGTATATGTGCAGACAAAAAGGATGGGACAAGACTTCAGTTAACACAGTATGGCTTTTGTTGACCGAAGAAATAGGGGAATTGGCATCAGCAATACGCCAAAATTCAAAAATTTATGTTAAAACGGGCTTGAAGAAAAACAGGGGAATCGATATTCAATCCGAAATGGGTGATGTTTTCAGTTATCTTTTTCAATTAGCTTATATGCTTAATGTTGATTTAGATGACATGTGGGAAAAACACCAAGTAAAAATAAATTTGAGGAATTATAATATATAGTTAATTATAATATAATGACGTCCCCATATCAATATCGTTCTGAAATGAATGACAAAGTTGATGACTTTAATTTAATTAATAAATTTAATCCTTTTGTTGTTGGTGAAATGAACTTACCAGGAACCCGGTCTGATCCTTACGCTTATGCACAATATTACATGGATAGAAAAGATTCCGAACATAAACCAATTGAATGTGCAGTTGAACCATCGTGTGATACTGCCAAAAGCCCAATTTGTGCATCGGAAATTACAGCAGGGGATCGCACAATTGACATGTGTAGACCAACAAAACCTAACTTGCCCATGTGCAGACCTCTTTATCCAGAACGCAATATTGACCCAGGTATGTGGGTAGACGCGAAAGCAGCCGCAGCCGCTTTAACACAGAAAGATGTGTTAATGTATGTTCTTGTATTTCTTGTTATTATTGTTATTTTAAATCGTAATTAAAAAAAATTAATAAGTAATATTATTAAGAAAAAATGTTTAAAAAAATCATTTGATTTATTGGAATCAAATGATTTTTGGTACACCACCACCACCCCCTCCGCCTTTTAAAAAACCTAAAACTCAAGAATGTGATTGGGAATCTATAGATTTTGAATCTACATCGCGTTTTCATTTTTTACGATGGGTGTAATGATGTTTGACGATTGCTAAACCAGCTAAAAAAAAAATATAAATATAAATATAAATAATAACTAAAAATGGCAAATCGTAATGGAAAATCAAACACAATATACATGATTATAGGAGTTCTAGTTGTACTCGGCATAATTGTAACTGCATATTTTCTACTGCAGGGCAATGGCAATGACCCAGGCGGTGGCGGTGGCGGTGGCGGTGGCGGTGGCGGTGGCGGTGGCGGTAGCGGTGGATGTACTCCTATAGGTGATGAAGTAGTAGACAACGTTGATACTTACTACCGCCCACCTAATGCAACTAGTTGTAAGGGTTGGGATTGCAAGATATATGGTCAATTCTGTCCACAAGGAGTAACTGGGGCAGACGATACGGGCTATTTATGTTCAGCGGTTGGTAAATGGGTAGCTGCTACAATAGATCAAGGCAGGTGTCGTCCACACACATGTATCGACAATTATGAGTTTTTTAGCGGAAAATGTGTAGAATCGGCTCCGGGGCTGCCTACAGGACATACCAAGTAGTGACGGTAGATTAGTAGCCATTGAAAGCATGAATGTAATTGAGGTCACCAGAACAGATAATAAACTTGCAAATGTAAAGATGTATCATGCGTCAGTCTATGAAAGCGAACAACGATATATTGATCAATACGGTCAATATTATCATTTGTATTATTGACGATGGGTGTAATGGTGTTTGACGATTGCTAAACCAGCTAAAAAAAAATATAAATATAAATAATAACTAAAAATGGCAAATCGTAATGGAAAATCAAACACAATATACATGATTATAGGAGTTCCTCTGAAAAAACAGGCCGATATAGTTACCCATTTTGGGCTTGATCCGTCGGTTGCTGCGAGTAAAACAACGTGATCCATCCAATGTCGAGGAATTTCCTTGTATACCCAGAATTTTTTGAACCTTTTGGACATTTTCCTTTAAAATTGGCTACCACAATAAATTAACAATAACAGTAGTGTTACCACCAATCTTCATTTTTTCACTCTTGACCTGTAGAACCAAAACCACCTTCGCCTCGTCCAGTTTCAGTCACTTCAGCAACTTCTTCAATTTCGGGACATTCACAGCGCTCACAAATAAGTTGAGCAATACGATAGCCTGGCTTAATTATAAATACAGATTTATCATGATTAAATAGTACTACTTTTACCTCACCTGTGTAGTCTGGGTCAATCACACCAGCTCCTACAGTTAGTCCATGTTTGACAGCGAGACCAGAACGAGGCGCCACGCGACCATATACACCAGATGGAAATTCAAAACTCAATCCGGTAGATACAACCGCGCGGTGCCCTGGTAGAATGACGTATCCTTCTGAACTGTGAAGATCGTACCCAACCGCTCCAGTAGTGGAACGTTGGGGAATAATTGCATGTGATACGAGTTTTTTGACTTTGAGGGACATTTTTTTTTTAATTTATATATTCATTTATTCTTTAATATCCTGTTCTTATCAAATCTTTAGCAAAGTCTTCGTCTGGTAACCACCGACCATTCAGTAAAATCCACCCATCTAACTCATTTTTGAGTCCTTTTTTTCCTTTATAATTCCATAATGTATATTGGTCTTTGACATTAGGAACTTTTACATCTTTTAAAAAATTTATTGCGCCAACTATAGTTGGGAAATTATGTTCATAAAATTTAACACCATTGGTATCCAGATTAAGTAAACCTACGTGACCTTCAAAAAAAGTTTTAATCATTTTTTTTATATTGTATAAATGATTAAAAATTTTAAGGCCAATTAAAAATAATGGGCCCATATTTATTAAGTAATCATGATTGAGATAATTGTTTGTACACTTGTTGCTATTGGCTACATCTACCTATTTACTAGAGGTATCCGAAATGTTTTTAAATCGGATACAAATTTAAATGTTTACCACATTGTACCTTATAATTGAGTACCGGTCGCCGTTACAGTTTTTTTATAAACTTTTTTTTTCACCATCTTTGTTTGTGTATTCAAACTCGTCCGCGTTGGCTTTCCGAGCTTTTTTTTTTTTAATCATTTTTCCCCACGAAATGTAAATTCTTCAAAATTTGTAACAGTAATTTTTTTGTTTTTAGTTAATTTATGTTTTCTCCTATCGTCTGCCGTATGATAAATAATTAAACACATGGCATCAGACATGTCGTGTTTTCTAATTTGATTTGTGTAAGAATCAAGATGTTCTAAATAAGGACCCGCAATTTCCTCTGTTTTTTTCTTTCTGGTCTCGTAATCGAAATGACCAATCATAAAATGTTTATGCATACTATTTGGTGAAATGAGTTTGATTTTGTCTCTGAAAATGTAAACTATCAAAGCCTCTACACTTGTCAAACCACCTGGAGGCTGTCTCTCAATTAAAATTGTGTCTGCGGAATAAAAAATATCTCTATAAGCTTCCACAAAATGAGCAACCAAATCTGCAACTTCATTAGTGTGGGGAATTGTGCATCCTAATGAACATCGTATGTTTGTAATATCAATTCTCTTTGCAAAATTTACTTCTGGCTCATATTCATCATTAATAAAGGCTTTAATTAAACCTAAATTGTGATATCCAACATCGATGCCAACTATTATCATTTATAATTGTTTTTTTTTAGTTAATTAATCTTTAAGATATACAACATTATGAGTTCCACCACCTATTATAGCTAATCATTTGTAATTGTCGTATTATCATACTTTGTATAGTCGCCATCGGATTCACCCTTGGCATACAGAGCTACAATATCATCTTCTGTAAGTATGATGGAACAGATACTGCATCTAGTTCCCTTGACAAATCAGTGCGTCATCATCGGAAGTTATCATTAGATTTTTATCACGACTCCAGCCTTGGCCCTGGCCCCCGGTCCAATTTTTAAGGTTATTTGTTATAGCGGGTGAACAATTATTGTGACTTACACATTGTGTGCTTTCCGGTCTTGAATCAACTTCCACCCATTCTGAATCCCGACATATGAACGACTTTCCATCCGCACCGGGGTTACCCTCTGGACAGAATTGATCTTCTATGTCACAACTATACCCATGACATGTATCTGCATCGGGTACGAGATGAGGGCAGGTAAAGTCAGTAGGTACTGAGTCATTAGTAAAGTTCAAACAGTCGCTCTGCTCGCCGCCGAAACCGAAACTTTCAACTATCCAATTAAGATTACACTTTTTATTTGTTGTTACTAAACATTGATTTGTAGACCCTCCCTTTCGCTCACTTTCGATGGGCATTTTTCTCCCATCAACAGTCAACCCACCGCCATTGAACCAACCATTTTCACAGTCGCAGTCGCCCTGGCTTCCATTAGGGTCAACTTCGGTGTTTTTTGGTGGGACACCATGATTATTACAATATTTGGCACTTGTAAATCCTTCATATTGACATTTGTCTCCTCCATAACCAGGTTTGCAATCACAAAATCCGAACTTGAAAGGGTCTGTGGAGTTTTGAACATATGTACTTCCATTTTTACACCCTGGATCTATTGATTTAACACACGGGGATTCTTTCGTGCCACTATAAATAACTTGAGGACTTTTTTTATTATACGCATCGCTCCACGGGCGAAATCTCTCCGGAATAAATGTTAAATTACCGTCGGCGTCCTTAAATACATTTCCTTTAGGATTACCTAACAGATTATTTATATCTATTGGAAATCCATGCCTTCCATTGTTGGTAGATCCTTTATTTTGACAACCCCATCCAAATAAAGGGGCAGCAGCTGTTTCGCCGTCGCTGTCTATAAATACATATTCCACATTCTTGTTGTCCACTCCGAATTCGGGCATTGTTAGGCTATTGAGTGTGTGTTCATATATATACTCATCTTTGTCCAGAGAATTACACGTCCAATATCTTTCTTGCCCAGCTGTTCCTGTACAATGTGGTTCAGTTAGATCATGGTCGGCTGTACAAGTGATTTGTTCCGCAGCGCCGCATAATTCAGGCTGATCGTCTTTGGATATACAATCGGGTATTTGAAATGATGAATGACGGTTACAAGAAGGCCTAGTTTGGCCGTCCGGGCAGTCTGGTGGTTCAGTAGTAGGACAAGCATAATTACAGCGCCAATGCCCCCCGCCCTGTCCGTCGCATGTGACAGGAGTTTCAAAATTAAGGTTGTCAAATTCCGTGCAAAATGATTTAACATCCGGATATTCTCCACAACCTGACGGTGGTTCAACACACGACCAATTTCCACCTGAATCACAAACAGCTATTGACTGGTCGCCGCTGTTTTTTTTGCAATTGTTATTTTTTTCCGTTTTTTGTTCCGTTGTTATTGCACAAGGGTGTGTGCTATCGATACATGACCAATAATATCCAGTGGAGGCATCACATACTGAAACTTCATCACCAGCACAAGGAGTTTGATCAGCCGGGGCTACATCATGCGGGACACACTTTGGATCTCCTGTACATGTCCATGTATAGTTTGTATTTGAGCTACATTCTGCAGTTTCCCATGGTTCAGCGCATACAAAATCACCTTGTTCTGGGCATTTATTTTTTTTAAACACGAAAAAATAAAGTAAAAGTCCTAGAACTACAAGAAAAAAAAATATTCCTAATCCAATTTTTGTTTTACTGTTGCTGGGCAATGGCGATGAGTTCGAAGCTGAGTTTAGCGGCATCTTTTAAATTAAATAAAATAAAATAAATGTCGTGTGTTTTTTTTAGTTAATTAATCTTTAAGATATACAACATTATGAGTTCCACCACCTAGTGTAGCTAATCTCTCTTCAGGTGTCGTTTCTTGATTAGAAACCACCCACCGTGTGTATTGATCGGTGCAAGAATCAGCTGAACACTTTCTTAGAATTCCTAAACATCCTAAATCACCTGTACATAACGCTTTGGCAGCAGTTAAAGAAGTTTCAGCCGGCGATGTCATAGTTCCTGGTCCACCTGTTGCATTTTGGGTCAACCCGGGAGAAAATCTTTTTGTTTGGTGTTCAGTGTATGTTACCGGACAGTCCCCACCAGTACATGATTGAATTAATTCGGTAGGGCACGCTTCTCTGTTTTCCACAGGTTGTGTTCTCGTTTGTTTACAATCACTATTACACCCTGACCATTGAGACACTACACAATCAACGTCTCCATCGTTAGAATAAGGACAGTCCCCACCAGTACATGATTGAATTAATTCGGTAGGGCACGCTTCTCTGTTTTCCGCAGGTTGTGTTCTCGTTTGTTTACAATTACTATTACACCCTGACCATTGAGACACTACACAATCAACGTCTGATGGAGCTCCTCCATCGTTAGAAGAATCAACGTCTGATGGAGCTCCTCCATCGTTAGAAGAAGGACAGGCCCCACCAGTACATGATTGACTTAATCCGGTGCACGCTTCTCCGCTTCCCACAGGTTGTGTTTCAATTGTTCTCGTTTGATTACAATTACTATCACACCCTGACCATTGAGACATTACACAATCAACGTTTGATGGAGCTCCTCCATCGTTAGAAGAAGGACAGTCCCCACCAGTACATGATTGACTTAATCCGGTGCACGCTTCTCCGCTTCCCACAGGTTGTGTTTCAATTGTTCTCGTTTGATTACAATTACTATCACACTCTGACCATTGAGACATTACACAATCAACGACCTCATCACATTGTCCATCTGTTAAATTATATCCCACAACACATTTACCCGGGACACATGTTTTAGTGTCATCTTCTTCGTCAACTTCGATTACGTATTCATCATCATCAGCGTTTTCTACTTTTTCATCATCTGTGGGTTCACATTCGTCTCCATCCTTTCTGTTATCTCGTATTACAAAATAAATTCCAACTACGATTACTATTAATAATATGATCCCACCACCAATTATAAGTGGCTGTTTACTTTTAAGTCCGTTATTCATATTTTTATATTAATTGTTGATATTTTTTTTTCTTGGATACAAATTACCACATTGAACCTTATAATTGAGTAGTTCGGTATATAACCATACCGGTCGCCGTTACAGTTTTTTTATAAACTTTTTTTTCACCATCTTTGTTTGTGTATTCAAACTCGTCCGCGTTGGCTTTTCGAGCTTTTTCTTTAGCCTTCATGAAATCATTCATCTTTTTTGGTTTCTTTTTTTCTGTTGTCATTCTTTTAATTAACACATACTTTTTTTTTAATCATTTTTCCCCACGAAATGTAAATTCTTCAAAATTTGTAACAGTAATTTTTTTGTTTATGTTTTCTCCTAAATAATTATTAAAAAAATAAAATTTATTTTAAATACAAGAACTAAATGATTTGTTCAATTTGTCTTGAGGATAATATAAATAAAGAAACCAAGTTAAAATGTGGGCATTGTTATCATTCTGAATGTATAGAAAAGTGGTTTGTTGAAAATGACACGTGTCCGTACTGTAGAGAACCACAAAATCCAACTGTTATATTTCATGATGATTGTAAGCCAGGTATAATCACAGAATATTTTGTTTCGCGTCTTATTTCAGTAATGATGTCTCTATCGGGTCCATGTAAAATTTTAGTCGATCCAGAAGGTTTAATCTCGATCGACTGACACAACTTCACATTCAGTTGCATTATCTGATTGTGGAAAGTTGATGACGAGAGCATTTTTGAGCCCAGTCAATTTTAAATAATTTTCTGCTTGTTTTTTCATAAGTGAATTTATTGTTTTTACGGCTTTTAGTTCTAAAATAATTTCATTATTTACAATTAAATCTGCACGAAGATTTCCAATTGTGTGATTTTTAAATACAATTGGAACAATTCGTTCAGTTTCATAGGGCACTCTATTTTTTCGAAGTATTACTTCCATTGCATTGTGATACACACGTTCGCTGTAACCAACACCAAGTTCTCCAAATACTTCATTGGCGAAATTTTTATACTGGGACGGCTCCATTATATGAATTAAGATTCCACCTTTTATCTATGTATAATGTTCGGTTCGTGTATCGTTTATAAATCGTGTGGAATACTGTATTTGTATATTCTCGGAGTTCTTCAAAAATTGTTAGTTTTTCCCGGATACGATCTTTGGCAGCATCTCCTCCACGAGTGAGTTGTGCCGTTTCTTGAACAAGCTGTCTCATCAAATCGCCGCCAGTATCCGTAATCATGGTCAAAATATTTCTCATATCTCTTATTTTTTCGTATTTCTTTTCTCTTTGTTGAATTATTTTCTTAAAATCCACTTCGGATAATTCATTCATCAAAAATTTGACTCGCAAATCGAGATTATTTGGATTGTTTTCCTCCCTAAAATTATATTGGAGTTCGTAATTTGTTATATGCGACAATTGTCTATGAATATCATGTATCATTACAGCTGACTCGGGTTGCACACCCAAACTCAAATGTCTTCCTCCATAAGTGTAAGGTTGACGACCAAATGCATCATTCATTTCATAAACTGTTGGCATACCACCACACGGGATATCACCGTGGTTTCTCCCGACGGCTCCACCTCGTTGTTGAAACTCATAGAAATGAGGATTGTGAATAACTCCTAATTCTATTTTACCTGTGTTCCAATTATAAGCCACGTGACAAGACGGACACCACATCTGGTTACACCCACTAATTTTGAAATGCAGAGTTCCACATTTGGGGCATGGTTTGGTATCTTTCTTGAGAAGTTCAACCGTTTTCACGGAATCTGGATTACATTCATGTTGTTCTTCTCCACCACCGTCGTTTTTTTTGATTTCGTTACATTTGGAACAAATGTTATTATCACACACTTCACATTTCCAGCGTGTGGTAAGAAAACCTTTGCAATCATCAACCGGGCATTTACGAACAAATTGTTTTTTTTCACTTGGACCTGCTTCATCGTTCGGTGCATAACCATTTCGTAAATTAACTACCCGAGTTCTTAAATCCTCACAGTAATGTCTTTGACGATCAAGTTCTGATTCTGCAGCTTCAAGAAGTTTTTGTACTTCTCTTGCTTCCCTCCGTCGAGCAACGTGAATCTGTGATTCCGGCAACAAACATTTTTCGCGTTGCAAAAGAATATTTTCGCGATGAAGTTTATATTCCTTATTTCTAAATATTTTCGTGCAAGATAAATCTACAAACTCGCGATTCCAAGTGCGTTTGCATCCCATACAATGGGCGTCATTAGATGACGTGAGTAAATATTGCTGAATACATGATCTACACGCAATAAAATCACAAAATGGACATTCAACCTTTTTGTGATTTTGTTTATTGAAAGTTTCGCAACAAATTTGGCAATCCATTTTTTTTTTCTTATCTTAATAAAGTTTTATTTTTTTAATTAACTTCAACTTTTTTCTGAGTCTTTGAAGTTGACTGTTCTACGGTCACACCAGAATTTTTAACAAAATTTTTAAGATGACTACTCTGTTTTCCCCGTTCTATTTTTTCATTTTCTAATTTTTTTAATGTTTTATTCATATTTTGAACTCTCGGTGTACCAACAATTTTTCCGGAATTTATTTTTTTCACATTATTATCAAATTGATGAACAGTGGATTTATAAGTTGTAGTTGCTTTTCTCAAACCATTTCTGTATTTTGTTAAATTATTAATTATATTTCTTTTATTATGTAATTTAGTTTGTAAAGTCTGAATTTCTAAAAGTAATTGAGCAGCAATTTTTTCATATTTATTTTTTCCGTTAAGAGCATTATTCCCATTGTTGGTTAGAACTGTAGATTTAGCAGGTATCATTTTGTCAATTATTAATTACTCTATATTTTCTTTTGAAGTCTCTCAAATTGAGAAATAAGCGCATTTACATTCGCTTTCATAGATCTTCTTCTTGCTACAAGTTCGTCTTGAGCTTTCTTATTTTTATTTGCTTCCTCTTGTAGTTTTTGTCTCGTGTTAACATTTTTAGCTTTATTAATTAATTTTTGAGCATTATTTTTTCTACCAATTGCACCTTTAATTTCGGTAATGTATCTATCCATATTTCTAATTTTGGGGCATCCACTTGATTTATTATTGGTTTCTACATCACAATCAGATAATTGCTTGTATGTTTTCTCGAGGTCTGGATGTCCAGCAAGAAGTTTACTAACTTCTGCTTTGAATTCAAGTTTAATATCCAATATAGATTTAGATAAAGTAACCACGTGTTTATGAAGACTATCAACAAGCTTTTGTCCAATAATTGTATTATCAAAGTTGGTTTTTTTAGCGCGGTTTAACATGCGTCCAGTATCTTTCCATAATTTCTTAGCTTTTCCCGCATATTTACCATCACCTCTTGGTTCTCCGTTTTGGTTTTGTTTCGCTGCGGGTGGCGGAGGGGGTGGTGGAGGAGTATTAAAAAATGTTGTAGCAATATTAGCAGCGATATTGGCTTGACGCGCGTTATTGTTAGCAGCATGGGCAGCATTTGTTGTTACATTTTTAGCATTGCCTGGTACATTTGGGTTACGCTGAACCTGGCGCTGAGCTTGTCGCGCTGCGGAAGCCGCGGTGGTGGCGGCGGTGGCGGCGGCGACGGTGGCGACGGTGGCCTGTCTGGCAGCCGCACCCTGTTTGGCAGCTGCCTGTTTGACAGCTTGTTGGGCATTCTTGTTGGCTTGAACAGCAACTCTGGCATTTTTTACTACCGCATTTACTTGTTTAGCTGCAGAGTCAGCATCGCGAATAATATTGTTTACAGATTTATTAGGATTAGCCATAATATTCTGTATAACGCGTTTAGCCGCATTGGGATTATTTTTTCTTAACTGTTTAAGACGAGGACCGTTTGGTCCACTCATTACATTACCAACCGTGCGCGCTTTTGCCATATTTTATATTTATACAATTAAATTATATTTTTTTTTGTAATCGTCGAAGTTCTTTCATCAGTTTATTTATCATTTCTCTTTCTTCTTTTGGTTTAGAATTATTGAGAGATTTGCGTTTTACTTTAATAGTAATTTGCATAGGGTCAGCGATTTTACGTTTTCTGAGTGCTTTCACTATGTTGCTTTTGACCGCTGGTGCACCAACTTTTTTCCCTATGGATTTCAGTTTTTTAGCTTTTGGAAGCTTCCTGAACAAAACTTTATAGTTTTGAACAGTAAGTGGTGAATTTTTGTTGAGGTAGTAATATTTACCGTTTACGTCATTTACTCGCATTTGATTTGTGTTATTTTTTAAAAGTGCGCGAACAATTGAGTCCATGTTTTTTTTATAAACTAAACAAAGAATTTAAATAAAGAACTCGGTTGTTAGTATAGTAAAGTAAAGTAAAATGATTACACGTTCCAAATTTTATCCAAATTCAGCTGCAAGCCGATCAGAAAAAGAGCACGCTCGCGCTACACTAAAAAAATCAGCAAATCCACAAAGTGTTCCTTTTTTTGTTGTAGATTTTGAATCGTTTAAAAATGGTGAAGATGTAGGAATTTATCAGATTGCATTTACTGGTTGTTATTGGTATGGACCGCGAATCCGAACTCGAGCCAATACAACATTTGTTATTGATGTTATTGATGTTAAGACACATGCTGAAGAAATGAATGTGAATAAAAAATGGAATGAACGTTTGATTTCTGGTCAGAACACTGCATACGAAAACGATATCCCGCATCTTACAATGACTTTACAAGACGCCATTAACATGCTGTTGGATTATGTTTTGTCTTACGGAAATGGAAATCTCATGTCTTTTTGTTATGAGCTTGATATGCAAATTGTTAAGAATACTGAGACATTTCTTAACAAGAAGAATGGAACAAGTCTAAATATTTTCGATGATCCTCGATGGCATTTACTCAACCATATTTGTATTCGTAGCATGTTGTCAAATGACTGCCCAAAATACATGAAATCTTTTTACAGTTTCGCGGAAAATTACAAACTGTTTACAAAAAATAATAATTATAAGACTCGTCTGGAGACACATAGTTGTTTTGCGCGTAACTCACTGGATTATAAACAAAACCACGACCCAATCAATGATATTTTTGACTCTGTTGTAGTATTGCAAAAGGCCGCAAAATTTGACGGATGTCCTATTTTGAACGACGACGACCATCTTGAAGAAGTAGTAAATGTTCCGTGTCTGAAAAAAGAAAGATCTATGTATTCTGCCCAACAAAGACTAAAATTGGCAGATGAATTGCAAGCGCAATATGAGAATGACAATGCTATTATACATGGCCTTTCAAAAACAGCGTGATTTTTTCATTTTCAGACATACTAAAATTAAAAATATTTACACCTGTTAAATTTAAAATTTTTTTGTTTTTGTAATTGTCATAATCCAACCGATTATTCAAAATCTGATTTAAAATAATTTCTAAATAAGTTTTCAAAGACGTAATTTTTTCATAATGTACAAATTTACTCTTTATTTGTAAAGACATTACATCTTCATGGTCTTTATTTAAAAAAGCCATACCAGGAGTTTCTTCTACCGTCCCTCCATCTAAATAAAGGAAATCACCAAATTTATATGCACAAAAGATAAATGGAACTGTCATTGACATGCATAGCGCTTCCGAAACTTTCATTTGTGGGTGTGAATCAACTGAAAAGTAGTCAGTTGTGGATTTATTTACACAATACGCAGTCACATGAAATTTTTTATTAGTTTTTTCAAATAATTCTTGAAAAGAAAAATCTTCACAATGAAAATCTATAAATGCTTTCATTTTATCGTGATTTACCAACCCAAAAGACGATAAAACATTCGTTAATTCTGGTTGAACTATTGATGGAATATCAACACTTAACAAAATGTTCAAGATTTCACCAATTGATTTACCTAAAACCAAAAATAACCCAATTAAAGAGCCTGCTGAAGATCCAGCAATTTCTTCTAAATTGTCAAGTTCTTTTTCAATTTTTTTAAGACCTCCTAAAATAGCAAATGCACCCATGGCACAGGGGCCTAATATGAGGAACTTCATAATCTTAATAATAACTAGGAAACTGCTTTCTAAGTAAGGCAAAAACGATGGCAAACACTAAAGCGTGCACTAAAGATGATAAAAGACTTGTCTGTCCAGAAAAGTACATCCCTTTCGAGCCTTGAGGTAAAGTCAATAACATACCTGGGCTGAGAAGAACAAACAGAATACCGGGAATGATTAAATCATTTTTGCTAATAACAATACCCATTGATTTAGCTACAAAATGGTATACTATCATAAATACCAAAGCGTGAAACAGAACAGACTTAAATGATGTCTGAAGCGTGTTAAATTTTGTCGTGTATGGGAACTGAACGATAATACCTGGGCTGAAGAGTGCGAATAAAGCAGCTGGAACTGCAATTTTTTCGGATGTGATATCAATCATTGTATTTATATATTATTACGTAGCATTTTTACTTGGAAGTTTTGATGAAAAGTTGTAAATTCCGGTGCAAAAATCATCAAAGTCACCTTCGTTAAAAATATCACGTTCGATACATGTATCTTTCAGGTATCCAACAATACCTTGCCACATATTAAATAGATCTGTGGAATGCCAAGTTTTCCATTCTTCATATTCCATGGGCTGATTGGGTAATGGATTCTCATCATAATCCTGATCATTATTATTATGATGAGAGCCGCTCTGGATCGCTTCGTTTTTGTAGTGTGACCAAACCATGATTCGACTGGGTTGTTATACTATATATACACCTGATTTTTTTAACTATCTTTTTTTGTATTAATTCCAGTAAGACTGATTATATTTGAATTTTTAATTTCTAAATTATCAATAATACAATTCATGGCTGTTTCTGTCTTAACTTCATCACCACCGAAATGTTTAAGAAGACCACTTTCTACTTTATCTTTTGTTAGCGCTTGTTTCTTTTTAGTTGACCTGAGGGACACTTTACCTTTTTTAAGATTTATATTATCAATTCCCTTTTCTGACATAAAGCTCATAATGTAAGTTTTCAATTCTTTCTCTTTCTGATTTAGAAGTTTCATATCTTTTCGTGCTTCACCTAATTGTTTTTTTAAATTTACCCACTCTGACATTTTTGTGCGGAATTGGTCGGATATATCTTCTGACATGTTGTTTTATAAATTAAAGAACTTGTTACCTTTAAGTGCAAATCTTTCTCTGCATTAAATCAGGAACAATCGTAGAGTTATTCCATGTGTATGGTTGTTTTGGGTTGGGTGGGTCCGCGCGCACCTGTTGGTTTGCATTTCTCAGAGTACCACCAATGGTTTCTGGCCAGCCAATTTGTTGTCTTGGGTCCAGAAAATTTTTACCTTCCAGGATCTGATCTGGTGAGAATTCGCCAAAATTTTCCTGAGATGCAACTTCACGTGGCAGAAGTGAAGAAGCTAAACCAGTGCCGCTATTCATGGCTTTAAGGTCAATCTGGGTGCCATCAAGACTGGCTGGAGCAAAACCTTGAGCATCAACATCGGACCCTACTACACCCGCACCATTAGCCGCCTGTTGTGGAGTATCATACCCTGAACGAGATGATGAGCAAATAAAATACATAATAATAGCTACAATAGCGATAGCTGTTAATGAACGGCGATTTAAGTTTTTCATTGTTTTTATATATTATTCAATAATTTTTTTTTTCAAAATAAATCTTCATCGGAGGATGAAACTGATTCGTCATCCTGAAACAAATATTCTTGAACTTTCGGTTTCCGGGGGGGAGGTTTCATCCTAACCTGAACGATCCGCCACACTGAACCATATGATTTATTCCTAAACCAAACTCCCGAAAATTCTAGAACTACATCACATACTGTGGATTCCGTGAGAAGTTCTGTATCAGATATTTGTTTGGTATGGGTATAAATGTTGGTAAGAACTTTGTTTTTGTTCTTAAGTTTTGTAACAATCATACAGTCATTGGTTAGACTTTTATTGTATGCAGTTTCAAGTACTTTGTCTGAAAGAACTTTACCAAACCACGCTTGTGAGTTTTGTTTCGCAGCATCTATATTTTTAGAATCAAAATCATTGATTTTATTTTGCCCTGCTTCATTTAGACTTATTGTTACCTCATCTTCCTCGAAATTTGAAATCAAAGTAGAATTATTTAACTGTACAATAATTCGTATATCATCGTCATTGAGTACTTTAGAATAATATCGACCATCAGGGAGCTGTGTCGGTGCGGAGTATTTCATTTTGTTTTAAAATAATTATGTATTTATTCTTTAAACCAAAAAAATATTTTTGTAATATAAACATGAATTGTAAAGAAGGAAATACATTTATTGATGATTATGGTAGTATGAAAATTTCATCATGTGACCATACTTTTAAAACTAAGAAGTGTAAATGTTTTGCTACCGGTGATACTGAATTCCCACATAAAGAACAGTTTTGTGGATTTGAACAAGATGGTTTTATTTTCCCGTGTGATGTGGGGTGCTGCGGTGACGGATGTCCTGGACAATGCCCAGGTATAGAACCAAAACCACCAGCAGACGTAGTCGAAGCAGACGTTCAAATCATTAATAATGAAGACAAAGAAATAAAAAAAGTGGTAGCTACTATTTTGTTACTTATTCTCGGTCTCATATTAATAAGCACACTGTTATTGTTGAAAAAGACTTAAAGAAACAAGCATATGTTATAATATATATAATGACTGAAGTAACTCTCGAATCCATGAACACGCTTCTTCTTAGTCTGACCAAAGAAGTTAAGACACTTTCAAAAATCATGCGTAAAGTTCGCAGTTCACAGGAAGATCCTACCGGGGAGAAAGCTAAAGCACGAGCTACCAATAATGGGTTTAACCGTGAACTCGAAATTAGTCCAGAGCTTCAGACTTTTCTTGGTCTTGAAGCGGATACTAAAATTTCACGTAGTAATGTCACTCGTCAAATTAACATATATATTAACGAGAATAACCTCAAACACCCTGATAATGGACGTCATATTATTCTTGATGATAAGCTTAAGGCCCTCCTAGAACCAGCTGAAGGTGTGCAGGTAAGTTTTCTCAATATTCAGAAGTATCTATCAAAGCACTATGTCAAGACTGAGAAGGAAAATAAACCGCCTGTCGAGAAAAAGGAGCCGAAGAAGCGTCCAACTGTATCCAAGAAAAATACTTAAAAATAAAATAAAATATAATAATATTATAAAATTAAAATGTTTGAAATCCGTCAAAATGAATTACTTGCAGAAGATTTCATTTTGGTTGACCCACCGCATATATCTAAAAATGATATAGAAAAATTAATTGGAACAAAACTCAACGATATTGATATTTATCAAACAGCTTTTACACACAAGTCTGCACTCAAAAAGTATAGACTTACAGAATCTTTTGAAACTTTAGAATTTATGGGTGATTCTGTATTAGGATTTATAATTACAAAATTCCTGTTTGATAAATTTAAGAATGAACAAGAAGGATTTCTCACAAAGGCGCGCACAAAATTAGTTCGTGGACAAACATTAGCAAATATTGCTAACAAATTAGAACTCTATAAATGGACTTTGATGGATGACAAAGGAATGAGAAACAATTGGCATAAAAATCCCAAAATTTTAGAAGATGTTTTTGAAGCTTTGATTGGTGCAATTTATATGGATCTGGGTCTTATGCACGCAAAGAAATTTGTTTTAAACATTTTTAACAATCCAAACTATATAGATCTCAATTGCATTTCGGTAGATGATAATTTCAAAGACAATCTCATGAGATATTGCCAATCAAACAAATTTCAATTGCCAGTGTACAATGTAATTAACTTTCAAAACGGGATTTTTTATATTACGGTCAATATAAACGGAAATGACATAGGGTCAGGAACAGCCAAAACCAAAAAACAAGCCGAACAAAATGCAGCAAAAAATACCTTGGATATTTTACTGAAATAGCCGATCTTTGATCATAAAATTACCGATATCGATTTTAAACTAATTCTTTAAGCCATTTTTTTTTTATTTAATTATTATATATATAAAATGAAATTTACACCTTATGGTTTTTTCGTCTCTCTGGCAACACTTACTTTTATGTGTATTACAAAAAAAATATCTTTCCAGGTTGGATTAAGTATTATATTATCGATGTTTATACAGACTAAAATATGTCACAATTGTAATTCTGTATATTCACTTGCATCTTATTTAACGATTCTGCCTATTTTAATTTTATTATTTGTGAATGATTGTCGTGATGTTAAAATTATATTATTTGCGTTCTCTGTCGCGTTTGCAACTGGCAGGATAGGCTGTTATTTTGCTGGTTGCTGCACAGGCAAAGAAGTAAAGAATAAAAATGATTTAGGTATAACATATAAAAAAGGTAGCGTAGTTGCTGACAAGTATACACACAGAGAAGTTAAAGTATACCCGACAATATTTTTGGAAATATTATTTCAAGTCTTTATTGCATATTCAGTATTTAATAGTCAACATGGAATATTATTGTTTGGTGTTTTAAATGCATTACTAATTACTCTAACAAATTCATGGAGAATGGTTTCACGAGTAAATGAAAACAGTCACATGCCTATAATAGGCTTATTGTTGTTTAGTTATTTATCAAGTTTAAAATGTTCTGGTAGTATAAAAAATATAAATATAAACGTTGGTTATAAAAATATATATTTAGTAATTGCTAGTATTCTTGGGATTGTTGTCAGTAATGATATAAACTTTAAAAAAAGTAATTATTCTTCTTCTTCTTCTTCTAAATAAACAGTTTTTCTTATTTCGTGTTCCATTTTTTTCATTCCAACGCAAAATATTACAATTCCACCTAAATATATAACTGAAAATATTATTAATATCATCATAATTAAAGTAATAAATTGTTATATTTTTAAGCAAATATGGAAATGCATCCACAAGTCCAAAAACTCATCTCAAAAGAATACGCTGAACAAAGGTCAGAAGAATGGCTCCAATTGAGAGGGAAAATGCTGACGGCAAGCGACGCCGCGACAGCCATAGGTGTAAATCAATACGAAAAACCAGAAGGACTCATTCTCAAAAAATGTGGGTATAATAAATTCACTGGGAATGCGGCCACTGCCCACGGAAATGAATACGAAGACGAAGCAAGAGATATTTATTGTGAAAAATACAATGAAGTATCTCACGAAATTGGGTTGTATCCACACCCAACAATCAAATGGTTAGGAGGTAGTCCAGACGGAATCACTGAAAGTGGAAAACTCCTGGAAATCAAGTGCCCCCTCATGAGAAAAATCACACCCGAAGTTCCCGAACACTACATGCCACAACTGCAGCTTCTGATGGAGATTTTAGACCTTGAAGAAGCAGTATTTATCCAATATAAACCAATCAAAATAACATGGCCAGAGGAACCAGAATTTATGGTGACAGAAGTAAAACGAGACCGACAATGGTTTACCGATAAACTACCAATTATGGATGCTCTATGGAAACGCGTCCTTCATTACCGAGAAAACGGCGGTGTCGAAGAACTTTTGCCCCGTCCAAAAGCTACACGGAGGAGGGTCAAGAAAGCAGAAAACAAAAAATGTGAAATTACTTCAGTTGAAGACGATGATTTTTTTGTAGATGATTTTTAAGGGGACATGATGACAAATTGTGAATGTTGTTGCTGTATATGTCTATGTTCATACTATTCTTTAATTTTTTCAATATTTACTAAAATTTATTATGATGAAAAAAATATGTCTGAATACTCCTAACACACACACACACATTCAATTCTCTCATCACTCGCTCGCAATGGATGATTTCATTCCCATTATTAACGACAACTTTCTCATCACGTTCTGTGCCGCCACCAACTCGTTACCTAATGACATTCAACGGATTATATATAAAAAAACACTTTGTCCATGTCCAGTACCAAATGCACCAAAAAAAGTAACCCCTTCGCCCCGTCTTGTCAGGTTGATGGAAGGTTGGAAAGTTAGAAGGAAACTGTATTAACCAAATGTATTTTCCCCTGAATATAAAATGTACATAAAACCATCTTCGTTTTTGGAACGTTCATACAAAGTTGTAATGAGTTCAGATGTTGAAGGCATCTTATTGTCAACAAAAACGAAAATGGCTTGCTCTGACTTTAATTTAAGTCTTTTTCGAATAACATACAAAAATTGACCTACTGTCATTTCTTTAGGTACAAGATATTTATGTTTATCTAAATCGGGTAAGTTTGCGTTTGGTTTAGCTTCAACTATAATAGGAACACGGTCGGGATGTCGAACAGTAACCCGTGATGATTCGGATAGACGTTCTTCAACTGTAAAGTTTTCTCTGAAGTTGAACATATTTTTTATAATTAATAAAGAAATTATTTATTTAAATAAATTATTTATTTAAATAAAACTCTTGGTCGACGTCCACGTGGCTTACTATTTGCTGTCTGTTGCGGACGTCTCATATTTGGAGGCTTATGAGAGTTTAATATTAGCTGATTTAGGAAACTGAGTTCTCGTAGAATTTTCTGTAAAGCTTTTCTTTGACCTTCCGTGTTCCCGTGTTTAAAATGTTCTCTTAAAAGTTTTTGAGCAATTAAAGACTTTTGAAAATTAAATAATTTAGATGGAGAATTTGAGATTGTTCTATTAATTTTTTCACGGATTAATCTATTTTGTGTTCTTTGATTGTGACTAAATCGTGAGGGAGAGGGGGCATTTATTATTTCACCACTTCTACCATTGATATATGAAAATTTTCCATGACGGATATTTGGTCGTTGACCGGTTGAAGTAATGAAAGAAATAGTTGGAAAATATGTTTTTAAAAATTTCTGCTCTGCCACACTTGTAGAATATTTACCAGTTTTATTCTTTGCCTTTTTTGGTTTACTCACCACCTGCCAATTGTTCATGTTTTTTACTTATAATCAACAAAAAAAAAGTGTTTGAACAATCCTAAAAGAAAAGAATAATACATTCAAACAAATGCCTACTCGTATGACATTTGAAACCTACGACCAGTGGCTCAAACAGAAAACTTCTTACGAAAACGTATTAAAACAAAATCCTACTCGCACTTCTGTTGAAAATCTTCTCAAAGAAATAAACAAAAAACTCGCAACTGCTGTTGTTGTTGCAAAATGATGAATGATTTTGTATATTTTGGAAGTGGGATGAATAAGGATATGAGTAAGTTATCTAATTTTTGTAGGTCTCATTTTAAATTTAAAGGTATTATATGGCCGAGTGCTGAACATGCTTTTCAGGCTATATTAAAATTAGATAAATCTGAATGGCCTCGTTTCAGTGTAGATGGAGAATTTGGAAAGTTAGGAGAAGGTCAAGATTATTGGGGTCCAAAAAAAAATGGAAAATTAGAAATGATTGGTATAGTTGCAAAAAAAATTGTAAAAATATTGAAAAATAAACCACAAACTCATTCTCTTCATGAAATGTATGAATTATTTCTGAAAATTTTAATTCAAAAATACAAACAAAATGAAGAACATAGAAATGTTTTATTAGGTTCTGGAAATAAAACGCTTATAGAGTTTTCAAGAAGTGCAAAAAGAGAAAGTTTGAAAGGTCGTGTTCCGTTTTGGACTGGTTTAGTTGACGATGAAGGTAAGTTATGGGGTAAAAACATTCAGGGTGAAATGCAAATGGTAATTAGGGGTTATTTTCGTGAAAAAAATGACTAATTTTTTTGTTTGAACTTCCAACCACATTTTTTTCGGTCAATTGAAAAAATAAAATAAAAACTAAATTGTAAAACAATGAAATATTTTGGATCAAGAGCTGAAGTTATGCACGGACTCGCTAAGATGACAACAGGTCGTCTTATCAAAAAAGACCTTACTTACTCAAGAGACGGTAAACGCATTTATTCTAAAAAACAAATAAAAGCCGCTAAAAAGAACCCAGGACTCAAAGCTTGGAGAAGTGCAATAAAAACTGCTAAATGTCAATTGGATCTTCCCCAAAAAGGTCCAGGCGCCTTTATTCCTATTAAAGGACCCCTGAAAAATAGAGCGCGCGATATCAGAAAATGTGGCTGCCAATAAAAACAAACAGCTGATGGCACACCGAGGGCACACCGAGGCGCTCGAGCGAGCGCCTGGGCCAGATACTACCAATCAAAATAAATATATTGGGTTAATAATATAAAATTAAAATTATGGTCTCCAACACAGCAACCAACTTTGAGAACAGCAAGCATCGTCGCATCTACCAAGGTGCCCGTGGTGGGTTTTTTATTCGTCGCCAGAAGCCTTCAGGTGGTGACGAAAAAGTCTACCATCCAGTAGCCAAATTCCGAACCAACGCTGATGGTCACGCGAGCAAACTGTCAAATGAAAATCGCGGCAAGGTCCCCAACGCTATTCGCCCTGCGGTCCGCAAGACTCGCAAGAACAAAGGTGTGAAACGCAAAGGTGGATTTGGTGCTCTTGTTAAACGCCATGCAAATAACGTACCAAATATGATTGTCAACCTTCCCAACCTTCCCAACAACAACAACAGCCGTGGTTTTGGTGGTCTGGTTGCAGTAGGCCCGAACCCAAACAATGTTATGATGCCCCGTGTCCGCAAAACTCGTTCAAACAAAGGGGTCAAACGCGGTCCACGCAAAGCTAAAGCAGCTGTTTAATCAACTTTTGCTGCCAAATAGAATTTGAGTTCACCCAAATCGGCAATGTTATATTTTAGAACCAGAAATCGGTTATCAAATTCTTGCATGATTTGAACTGTTGAACACATCCCCGTTGCCTTTGTAAACATGTTTAGATATTTCAGAGAATACCGTCCCTGTATAGTTCCTTTGAATGGTGTTTCATCTGCGCATTCGATAACTGTTTTTTGGTCTGCAAAGTCGCCTTCACATTGAATTATGAATTCATTATCTTTGCGGATAATTTCAACATCCGTTGCCAGATTATTCATGTCTCGGCAGATTCTCTGAAAGTTAATAGATGGCATAGTTGTTACACAGTCCATTTTAAGTTCTGGTTTTTGGATTTGGTCTTCATCTATATCCAACAACTTAAGACTAAACTGTGAATAACTATTTTTTGATTTATTTTCAATTTTCATTTTGAAAAATTCACTGGTTTCAATTTCTCCTATAAGGATATCGTTATTCGAAATACTTTTAAGAAGTTTGTATGTATTTGAAATATTAAACCCAGCACTCAATTCATTATCTTTAAAAATATATTCTTCAAAGTTTTCTGCATTAAGACGTAGATCAACAAGAGCTGCCCGAGCTGTATCCAAAGTCAAAATACTGATACCATCCTTATTGAAATAAATATTAACATCATTGAGAATATCCTTAAGAACTTCAAATACAGCCTTTACCGCCGTAGCCTGAACAGTCTTAAACTTCATTATATTTTACGTGTAAAATAAACATTCTTTTTAACTGACCTTTTTGTTTATTTTATCCTGAAGTTCTGGTGTCATTGCAGGCTGTAAGGCCATTCCATAATTATTTAAATTAAACAAATTTCCCCCTTCTTCGTCTCCTCCCTCAAGTGAACAACACCCACTCCAGCCGCCACCCACTTGACAATGGGATATTTCTTCCGGTGGTATAAGAGATTCTAACCATTTTTTACACTCTTGACCTACTAAAATCTGTTTTTTATTTGTAATTATGGTTGGGACACTTGTGACATACTGTTTATAATCGGGTGGTAGACCATGTGTATCAACACAGTGGAGTCGTGTAATTTGTTTTAATTCTTCATGAGAGTTCAACAGGTCCAATACATTTCTTGAGTGTTTGCATTTATCACTGTATATCAGCAGAGCCATTTATTATTATTACTATTTCATCTTTTTTTTGTAAAAAAAAATTAACGCATAGTAATAATAATGAATAAAGATATCCTTGTCGTATTAGGTGTAGTTGCTCTCTTATGTCTTGCCACCTCAAAAGAAAAATTCACTGAAATTTTTGGTCTAGCTGGATACTCAAAACCAATTTTAGATGTAGAAATTAACAAAGAACTGAGTGGTGTAGAATACTCACAGTATGATGAAAAGCAGGCTCATGTATCACCTGATACATTACAGGAGATTATATTTACAATACAAAGATACATGGAAAGCCAGGGCGTGGATTGGACATACGCAATTGAAACAAATGACGTTAAAAAATTTGTAAATAAAACTGATCCAAGCAAAGTTGTTTATAAATGTAGATTTATGTTTATGTATACAAAAGGATTTCCATTTGGTTTTGGTGTAACAGCAGACATCATGATGGCACCTAAACCAACAGTTATTGGTATCCAGACCCAACCAATGGCTAATCAAACCAAACAGCCTATTTCACCATTTAATGCGGATCTTAATGACAATTTTGTGAATTATCAACAAATTGTAAAATCTATGTAGTTAGTAAAATATGATTATTGATATCGACAAAATAAAACAGATTGAAGAAACACGAAAAAAAGTAAGAAAAGAAATTTACACTAAAATTTATGAACAATTTTCAAGAAAAATCATGTATGCAGTACATAATAATCAAAAACAAGTTTTTTTGACTGTTCCCGGATACATGATCGGATATCCAGTTTTTGATAGAAATCTTGCGACAAATTATCTCAAAAGACAACTTGAGCGCAATAAATTGAAAGTTATTCAGATTTCAGATTTTGAATTTCATGTTTCATGGGGAAAGAAAAAAAAGAAAGAAAAAGAAAAAAAAACTGTCGATTTAGATGACGATGAAAATTTTCCATCATTGATTAACTTAAAAAAAGCTGCATCAAAATATAGACCTGCGTAATTATTATTTTAGTTTTTTATATGTGTAAAATAATAATGGATAATAATAATCTTAATATTTTGGTTGAAGCAAAGAAAGAGTACATGGAGCAGCTGGGATTACTGATGTGTCCACTTATGATTCAAACATTTTTGGATCTTTATGAAGAATCTTATCAAATGGCTAAAGGTCGTCAGGCTTTAAAACAATACCAGAAACTTCTAAAAGAGGTCCCAAATTGGAATAATCATATAGTAAAACAACATACACAAAAACTAACAGACTGTTGTTCATGGTTTAGTGATTTATTGGCCGCAGTGTTTGTAAGTAATGTTAAAATTTTATCATCCGTTCGACTTAACTCACAGAATAAGAAAATTCAGATTAAATTGCCGTCCAATGAAGTATTTGTTCATGGTTGTTATGTAGCAGCAGCGAAAGATTTGTACAAAAATCCGTTTATTTACCACGAAGATAATACAGAACACGAACGTGACACCGATTTAACACCTCGATTCAAGACGTCTATAGAATCTACAGTAAAAGACATGATACCAGTCCAACAAATTTTACATACTTATATTTCTCAAGGTGAATCGATGGAAGATAAGAAAATTGATTTTGACAATGAAGAACCACAAGACACAGAAGACCCAGATGTAAATGAAGAAGGTGGAGAACCGGAGCCAGAGCCAGAGCCAGAGCCAGAGCCAGAGCCAGAGCCAGAGCCAGAACAAACGGAAGAAGAACCGAAAAATATACCTGTTACATCTTCTCTTTTAACACCAACTCCACCACCACCGACAGAGACAAAACAAAGCGAGGACAAGGACGAGGACGAGGACGGGGATGTACTTTTCCCCCGGGCTCCGGAATAAAAAAAGAAAACCTTAGGTAATTATAAAAAAAACAAAAAAATGGATATTAGCGAACAGTTAAGAGATCCATTTGGCGCTGCAGTAATTGCTGGTGTTATTACTGCTGGTTATATTCATTTGAAAGCAAAAATGAATAACGAAGGTGTATTACCCACAAGTTCTTATACCAAACCAGCCATTCTTAATGCTCTCATGGTATACTTTATTATTTCAGGTGGTTTAGGAGCAAAAGAGAAAATATCATTAGATCCATTTTAAAAACTTAAAGACAATAATCCAATATATTTTAATACTACCTATGACTTCTGTAACAGCTTTTAATGATATGATGCTGCAGTTTCTGTGTGAGCTCAAAGATACTTTTCCAGAAGAAAAAGCGATCAAAAAATATGCTGCATCATTTGATATTATGAGGAAATCAAACCCGCGAAAATGTGTAGAGGTTTATATGGCCGAGATTGGACCATTTTCACAGCGTGTCACATCAAAAGACGAGACTTTGCTTGATGAAGAAAATCTTACATTTCTAAATGACATAAACATTAAAAAGCATTGGACATCTGAATTGTCTAATAATACAAAAGATGCTATTTGGCAATATCTCCAGACACTTTATATGTTGGGTACAACAATTACAGCATTTCCAGCCGAAACACTTGGCATGATTGAGAGTGTTGCTAATAGTATGGCTCAGAAAATCTCAGATGGTGGCGATGGTACTACTCCAGGGGGACAGCTTGACGAGGCTGCACTTATGAATAGTGTACAAGGACTTCTCGGAAATCTGGGAAATCTGGGAAACATGGGTAATTTAGGTAACCTTTTGGGTGGGGGTGGGAAGTAGAAAAAAATTTTTTAATAAAAAAAATTTTTTAATAAAAAAAATTTTTTAATAAAAAAAAATAAATAAATACTAAATATAAAAGAATACTATGAGTGAAGAAGTTTGGTTTAATGATCCTAAACAACTATTTAGGAGTGATAGAATTTTACAATTTTGGCCGACAAATAATCAATCGTCGGCAGAAAGAGTAAATTCAGCAACACGGTTTATACTTTATTCCACGACTCTTTTATATTTACTACGTAGAGATGTTAGAATTATAATTTTAGGTTTAATGATTATCAGTGTCCTTTATGTACTGTATAAAGGTGATATGGTAAGCGAAGGTGTTGTCCGCCCAGTTAGGTCTGGAATACATGGTTCGGGCTCATGCCAACTCCCAACACCAGAAAACCCAATGTCAAATTTTTTGTTAGGTGATAAACCCACGCGCCCACCAGCATGTTTTTATCCAACTGTAAGTGACCAAGTGAAAGAATATTTAGACGATACAATTCCATATGATTGTGGACGTTCACGATGTTCTTTACCAAAATATCAAAGAAATGTCGCAGCAAGACAATTTATTTCAAGTCCAGTAACTACAGTAGTCAATGACCAAACTGATTTTGCCGAATGGTGTTACGGGAAGAAATTTAGCCCAATGTGCAAAGACGGTGACAATTCAGTTTGTAATCCAGATGCTCGTGGTGTACAGTTGGAAGCATTTGCTGGTTTGGATCCATCAGGGGATATGAGAACCGGGATGTCTCGAGGTGGAAGAGGGCACGGAGTAACTTCTACATAAAAAATAAAAATAAATTATAATAATAATAAAAATAAAGAAAAATGGCGTATTTACTTCAACCAGGATTAGACATTGTAGAGAACCCAGCTGTTCCTCCCAAATGTGCCACTGACGAAGTTTTTGTTTATCCTCAACCAAGTAACTTAAATTACTGTTGCAGACCGAATACAGCACTTTATGGGACTGCTCCTTACATGGCAGGTAAAGGCGCCCCCGCCAATTTAGTTATGGTTGCCGATGAACTTAGACCTCAGAGTACATCTAAATTTAATACAACTTATGTTAACACAACGAAGAAAAACACTTTTCCATGGCAAGATATGAAATGCAGTGTTCCTCTCCGAACCATTAGCTGGGAACCACAAAGTACACGAGCTGAATTACAAAATAGTTTTTTTGACCAAAGATATATTCAATAAAAAAATAAATTAATAAGTTATAAAATAAAATGGCCGATCCATTATCCATAGTTGCTATTATAGGTCTCGCTTTAGCTGGCCGCAATTTAAGTATGAAACATGAAATCCCACAAGGCGCACCGCGCCAGCAGACGCAACAAGCTCCACAGGCTCCACTTCAAAATGATAATATGACAATAATTACAAACTCCTTATCAGGACATACTACAAATGATTTAGGTGTATCAGGTCTTGGGACACAACTTACCCAAAAAACAACGCCTCCAAATTTCGCTGACATTGTACCAACTGCCACAGCTGATCCACATGGCATGCCAGTACAAGATTTTAGAGACCGCCCATATGTAAGTGGTCAAATGAATAATTTAACACCTGTCCAGAAACAATTAGTTGGTCCAGGTTTAGGATTAAGCGCGGACGTTCCTGCTTATGGTGGTTATCAACAGTTGTTTCGTGTAAATCCTAATAATGTCGGTGCCTATAAACTCACAACTTTACCAGGACGCGTTGCCCCGGCTGGTGATATTACCGGTGGTATGCCAGGTAAAGTCGGTCAGTTAACCCACAATGCACCATCTACCGTAGCATTTTTACCTTCACGTCGTCCAAATGTTGAAGGACGTGGACAAGAACTCACATCAATGACATGGAGAGGAAAACAAGAAAAAACTAAACGCCAAACAAATCGCGCAGAAACTACAATGCGCTCAGATGGTTTAGAATATGCACCAGCGAAAAGTATAGTTTCCGCTTTGACACAGGCCGAAGATCCAACGAGAAATAAAGGAGATTTGAATACCCAGGAATTTTATCATGTAGATAATCCTACACCAGGTATTGCTAATTTTATTGGCGGCTACACAAATGCACCAGGAAGTGAATTATTGGCTCAAAAGCCACAAGGTAAAGGCGCAAGCTACTCACCTGCACAATTAGAAGCTTATGGTTTTAGACCCGATGAAAGAAGAGGTAAGAAAAACAGAAAAGGTAATGCGGGGAGAATGAATGTCAGAGCGGGGCCACTTAACGCGAACGGAGCTATAACCTCTGTACGCAAAGATTCCAATAAATATGATGGTAGAGTGAACCCAGTTGCTGGTGGTTGGACTCAGAATTATGTACAGAGTGAATTTTATCAATTAAATCCTTACAAAGGGCAAGAAAATCCACGAACTTCAAACAGAGGTCTTAATATAGCCAAAAAACAATTAGCCAATAATCCACTGGCTCACACGATTTCTTGAATAAGTTTGAATTTGTAACTTCCGACAATTGTATACATATATTCTTCGTCTTCCATACAAAAATCAATCATCCCAGTATTAAGTTGAACAGTCACCATATCATACACATCACCACATAATAGATTCTTATTGATATTGATTTTGAGAGTTGCATACATCAGTGTAATTTCATCATGATCAATATCATGAATTTCATAATCGGAAAAGAGCGAATTAAGCATACTTACCTTACTTAAGTATATAATCAATTTATTTTTTATATATATTTATTTATCAATACACTAAAATGGAATATATTTTGGATATTGACAGCAGTGAGAGAGATCCATTGAAATATACATCTCCAAATGATTATGTAATAAAATTAAACAGGCGAATGTATAATGTGACCAACATTAAACTCGTCAGCGCTCTTATTCCAAATAGTCAGCTTTTAATTAACAAAGGAAACAAACAGTTTGCTGTCGGTGAAATTTCAGGTGGAATAAATGTTGCTGTTTTAACAGAAGGAACATGGTCAAATGGGTATGATTTTGCTTCAAATTTAACAGATTCATTGGTCGGTAAGAATGACGGTAATGACATATCAGTAGCATACGAACAAAATACACAAGCTTTAAGTTTTACAAGTTTTTATAATTTCTCATTTGATTTTTATAACGGGAGTAATGGATTCATAACAAATTCAAACGTTGGAACACCCGCAGAAATTTTAGGATTTCCTTTCGCCAATACAACACCAGCCACAACTTTGGTTTCAAAAGTAGTTAACTTTCATGGGCCAAATTCTATAATTTTGGGTCTGTCGTGTGGTTCGTCTGTATTTGACAAGATGGTGTATATGGATGGTGGAGAATTTAGTTTCGGTAATACCTACAACGACGTTCCCGTTACACAGCCGTTAAAAACTACCTATATGGGACGTATTCTTACAAGTGGTAAAACTGGAGACATGTTAAACTATAACGGACGAGACGACCCAGTTGACCACCGGTTCTATAAAGGGACTGAAAAGAGCATTGATCGATTGCGTGTTAATTTTTATTATAACAATGGATCAAAACTGATTCCTTATGATTTTGGTAACCGAAATCACATTTTAAAATTTGAATTTACATGTTCTCTGGATAAATTTAATACTTTAGAAAGAAATGTCACTCCAACTGCATTACCGCCTCCTGTTGAAATCCGAAGGAAGGAACGAATGTCTTATAAACAAAAACAAATGTTTATTATAATTGCTGTTGTATTATGTGTTGGTCTTCTATTGTTATCCATGTTTAAACGACCAACTGTAGTGGTTTCTTAGCGAGACACGGCGTAGACGGGCTGGGGTGGCGCCTCGATCTTCACTGAGGATACACGGCGGAGCAGCATAAATACCACGATTGATAGCAGAGTGGTCAGCAAAGCTGTAAGTGTGTAGTACATACCACCGTTCTTTGGTACGTTAACGACCTGTGCGATAACAAAACGAGCTACATCCATCCACGCGATAGCTGAAGCAAAAGCAAATCCACCAACCAGAGCATTCAGTGATTGAGATTCGAGCTGAACACCAACTGTTTTAGCTTGTGCACCAATTTGTTTGACAGCGTTCATAGTTTTTTTTATATTATAATTCAAGAAAATTATTTTTCATAAATATAATTAGTTTCTTCCTGAAGAATACATTTATATTCTTTCTTGGGTTTTGATTTTTTATAAACTATCGGGATTTTCTGTTCTGTCGCTGACTCTGTCTCTGACTCTGTCTCTGACTCTGTCTCTGACTCTGTCTCTGACTCTGTCTCTGACTCTGTCTCTGTAACAGTGTCGGTACCGGACTCTGAAACCGTATTATATTCTGAAGAATTGATATAGCTATAATCTTCTTTTTCCCAAGGTACTGGTTCATCAAAACCTAACGTATTTACACCTGCATATTCTTTCTCAAACATGTGATGTGTTTATTTATTCATTATTTTTATTTACAGCATCCTGAAGCATTTTTTCAATGGGTGAATGTGGTTCCCATTCATCCCATGTATCATAGGCCTCGTTTATTTCATTCATCAGCTCATCGTCTCCTGTATATCTGACAAAACAATGTTCCTCGTCCTCTTCTATGACTTCTATTTCATCTTCTTCGTCTGACGATGATTCTTCATTATAAATTTCTGGAAATAAACTTCCTGAATGTTTTCCTACCATTGTTCGTGCACAATATCTCATTGCGTATTTCATATCCTCACCAGTAATAAAATCTCTACCACATGCATTGGCGTATTTACCTGCATAAATAGCGGTTGATTCCATTACTGGAGTAATTACATTGATAGCTGCTTTAACCATCTGTGCTGCATAACTTCCTTCTTCAAATAAGTTTTCCATTATAATTAATTAATCAGAATTAAAATTAAATATAACTCCCGCAAGACCATTCTGAACTCTGAGAACGTTAAAATTAACTGCGTATACAGAAATAGTTCGATTTTCAGTATTGGCTGTCGTATTTATATCTAAAAGTTTGTTTGTTATTCGACTCATATTAATCTGTCCCGTTGGTAAATCATTTTCTGGATCTAAAGCAAAACTATACACATAAAATCGTCTGTTTGGTCCGCGGGTATGTGAAAGTAATGGCTGAACACCTCGAAGGTATACAGCATCGGCAACTTCGCTTGGAATATTTGTTTGACCATTAAAATCCAAACGTAGATTGTTCAGTTGTTCATACAATGGAGCACTTAGATTCTGTGCATTATCAAAATTAAACCAATCGTTACCGGTCACTACATTTGATTCAACAACATTATCATTTTGGATAACGAAAAATAACTCTTTCACTGGATTCAAGAATTGTAGTATAACTTGTTTACTGGTTAGATTTGCGTCTAACTTAAACCGAGACACTTGAAGTTGTGAAATAATGTAGTCAATTCGTGTATTGCGAAAATAGTTGAGTTCGTCGTCCGATAAATAAACATACTCTGTCACCATAGTTAAATTTTCAATAACGGGTGTGGTTTTCAAGTCTTCAAAACTATATGGATTGGAATTGATATTTACAATTAAATTTTTCCAATTTCTAAATTTAACTCGAACCTGAACTTCTTGTTTATCTATAGCTGATAACGGAATACTTAAACTATCATGTCGGAAAAAATAAAATGGTAAAGGAATCATCAAAATTCTTGGGTAAGCGCCATAATAATCACTAGTTACAGCAGCGTGTGTCAGTGGTGCGGCTGGCCCTAACCCAGTTTTTGTTCCCGTTTTGCCGACCAATAGTTCAAGACCTTGTTGTTGTGAATCACTCACAGCAACATCTGAATTAAGTTCCATATATTCACCCGTAATTCTTTCCACAGTCTGACCACCAATAATTAAATCGGCATATTCGATTAAAGCATGACCAATCGAATCTGTGTAACCAACCGGCTGTAAAAATTCAGCTGGTTTACCTAACACGACAGACACATTTTGATCAACCGTAATTGTTGTGTCTGTTACAGCTGTCACCTTGATGTTATCTTTGTTAAACGAGTAATCTATACCACCCTGATTTCCTGCGAAATAACAACCGATTGTTATACCAGTAGCATCATTAACAGTAATTGTTTTTGTATTTACTAAAGTTGCTGCTATAGTCGTTTCTATTAAAGGATATCCAAAACTCGATAAATTAACCTTGACGTACATGTTACGAATAAGGTCACCTTTTCTTGGAATAAAACATTCATTGAGTTCTCCAAAACTATTGGCTTCTTTAATAAATCCAGACTGAAGAGTTTCTAATGCAAATTTCGTATGTCTCTTAAATTTTTTAAGAAAATATGTGATTTGGGGATCACCAGTTAAAAATTCATCCTGTATACCCACACTCGCAAGCTGAATACGTCCTCTCGACATTATTTAATATTATATGCGAGAAAAATCATTAAGTATATTTTCAAAGTAATACAATAAGAATAAATATGAATATTCAATTGAAAAAATTCAAGCCTGAGAACATGGGTGATGATAAAGTTTGTGTTTTCATCGGCAAAAGAGGAACAGGAAAATCGACTTTGGTTACTGATGTTTTGTATCACAAAAAACATATACCAACGGGAGTTGTAATGTCAGCAACAGAAGAGGGTAATCACTACTACAAAGAATTCATTCCTGACCTGTTCATTTATGGTGATTATGATAAAGAAGCAATCGAAAGGGTTCTCGAAAGACAAAGACGAATAATTAATGCAGGAAAAAAAAGTTCATCTTTCATCTTGCTTGACGACTGTATGTACGATAGGAAATTTATGAAAGACACGTGCATAAGACAATGTTTTATGAATGGTAGACACTGGAAACTATTTTTCATGTTAACAATGCAGTACTGTATGGATTTATCACCTGACTTACGAGCAAATGTTGATTATATTTTCATTTTGAGAGAAAATATTGTCCAAAACAGAGAAAAATTATATAAATCTTTTTTTGGAATTTTTCCAAATTTTCAGATGTTTAACCAAGTCATGACAGCATGCACAGAAAATTACGAGTGCCTCGTTTTAGATAACACTTCCAAAAGTAACAAAATCGAAGATTGTGTATTCTGGTACAAAGCAAAACTACGAAAGAATTTTAAAGTTGGTTCTCCGGCCATTTGGGCATATCACAAGAAAAATTATAATCCAAGACACGACCCAACGATGAAAGGAGGAAATCCAAATAATGTACAACAATCCGGTCAAAGAAAAACTTCTGCACTTACAGTAAAAAAAGTAAGATGAAACTCGACGTGGCCAGGCGCCCGCTCATTGGGTATGTCATTCTGATGCTATCCAAACTCTATAACACCCATTTCATTTCGGTGGCGTCTTTAAAAGAAGAAAGAGCAATTTCAAAGACTGACGCCGATCACAAAAATACTGAAATTTACCAAGTATGAGGATTTTTTTTTCTAATATTATAATATAAAAAAAAAATGAGTGCGATTAAACTTGGTGGTACAAATGAATTTAAGAAAAAACAAACAGAACTATTTAAAAAATTAAAAAAGGAACAGAAACTTAGAAATAAATTGTCAAACAATTTATTGAGATATTTGAATAACAGCAGAAATTGGCGAATTGAATTTGTTCCAAAAGCAAGAATTACGCAAGCTAATTTGATAACATTGAAAAATATAAGAAACAGACATATTGAGGCTATCAAAACAGCAGACTGGTTTCATAAAATACATGACAAAGAAGATTTTATTCGCTATGAGTTACGCAGTAAATCCACCAATTACATTGGACATTTAATTGAGATGGCAGAGAAAGAGCTTGCACGTAAACCCCGCGTCCCCAGTCCCTCTGTGGCCAAGCCACACCTGACCGTGATGGGGGCACCGCCCCGTGTCCGCAAAACTCGTTCAAACAAAGGGATCAAACGCGGTCCACGTCCCTCTGTGGCTCTCCCTGCGGTGCCACGCCTGACCGTGATGGGGGCGCCGCCCCGTGTCCGCAAAACTCGTTCAAACAAAGGGGTCAAACGCGGTCCACGCAAAGCTAAAGGTTAAACAACAAGATATTTTTTTTACCAATTCATAGGGTGTACGGAAAGGGCCCACGAGCAGGGACAGTCAAACTCATCTCTGGAGCAGAACAGCCGTATGGGTGGGATTCTGGTGAACAATTGTGCCATGTACTTGCGAGGCGATAACCAGGTGGGTCTATAGCAGTCTGTGCGCCAGTTAAAAACGCCTGGAAACCGTAGGCCCTGTCGGTCAGTGTACTACCTCCACCCGGCCCCGGAGCACCTACAGTACCTCCCGCACCACCCCAACTGGTCCCACCGGATGTAGTCCCGGACCCGCTTGCTTGGTGACCACCTGAAGTTGGTCCCAGAAATTCAGTTCTTGGTGAAATAAAGGATAAGATAACAATGCAGACAATTAAGAAAACTACGCAGTGTAGTGACTTTTTACAGATTTTTTTAAACATCATTTTTATTTTATTAATATATATTATTAATAAAATAAAAATGATGTTCAAAAATGAAGTTTTTACTTCTGTAAAAGCTGTACTTGTTTCTGAGGAAGAAAATAATATATCTGAAATAGATCTTGATATTTCCTCAGAAAAAAGAGAAATTTTTAAAATTTTAAAAGGTCCCGCAACTATTATTGGGCAGTGTTATGATACAAATGTTGTAGCAATGAAATGCAGACACGAAGAATCATTTTTTGAATTGATGAAAAATCGTAATACTTTACCTAAACCATTCCATGAAGAAACTGATATTGTGGGTCCAATACTTCTTGTTAGAATGAACGAGCATGCATTACCAGAAGATTTTACGGTTTCTGAATATACTGTTATGAAAAATTTATTAAAAATTATAGTCTAAATATATTTAAGAAATCATGAAGTTCGTCGAAGGAAATATTGGTTCAGGTAAATCGACTTTTCTAAAACTTTTACAAGAGAATGGACACCGAATTATTCTCGAACCAGTCAATGAATGGTGCAATCTACTAAACAACAATGGAAAGAATCTACTGGAAGAGTTTTACGGAGACCAAGAAAGGTATGCCTACACATTTCAATCAATTGCATTTCGCACACGAGTAAATAACCTAAAAAATTACAATGGTGAACTTGTTGAGCGTTCTATTTTCACAGATAGAAATGTATTTGCAAAAACATGTCACGAAAATGGAAAAATGAATGACATTGAATGGACCGATTATTGTTTATGGTTTGATTGGTTAGCCGATACATTTAATATCAAGCCTACAGGATTTATTTATTTGAGAGCTAACCCGGAAATAAGTTACGAGCGTATTAAAAAACGATGCAGACCCGGCGAAGAAACAATTCCATTTGAATATTTGAAAACACTTCATCTTAAACACGAGAAATGGTTGATGAACGAACCAAATGTACTTGTTCTCGATGTAAATGATGAATTTGAAAATAATCAAGAAAAAATAAATGAAATGTGTGAAAAAGTGAAAAATTTTGTGTTTTCAAGCTAATAATATTGTAATTCTTCTGAACAAATTATAATTATTTTGTGCTGCAGAATTTTTTTTTTATTATACAATTATTCTTGTGTTGAGAATGCTTTGCGGCACATGGGGCAATTTGCGGTTTTAATTGTCCAACTACATATACAGTCTTTACAGATTAAATGATCGCATTTTGGCATTTTTACACTTTTTTTATTATTGTAACAAATTGGACACTCAATAATATTTTTTGATTCTTTGAAAAATAAATCAAAAAATGTTTTCAGTGTATCTTCTTTATTTAGTAAATGAAAATCATCGCGGTCGTGTATTTTTGAAGTAATTAAACAAGAAAGGGGATTACTTAATTTAAATGTATATAGACAGCGCCCGTAAAGACATATGAAATTGAATATTTTATCTGGTATTATTTCATTATTTTTATCGGTGTCACACCATACATTAATTATATTTTGTTCGCGGTGAATACCACAAACTGAAAATGAAGTATCGAAGCAATTTATATGATATTTAGAATTATTTTTACATCTAAATCCTGAACGAGTTTTTCCATAACATTTTATAGTTTCCATTTTAAATTTTAAATTTAAATAATATTTTGTTTTTAATTATTTTCGTTGGCTGACTCTGACTCTGACTCCGACTCCGACTCTGACTCCGACTCCGACTCCGACTCCGACTCCGACTCCGACTCCGACTCCGACTCCGACTCAGGTTCATAACCAGGATCTGAATCAAACTCGTAAATTACGAATCCCACTCCGTTATCTACTTTCTCGTATCCAGCAACTTCTTCGTTGTCTGTGTTGTAATATCCGCATATATTTTCTTCTGTAATTTCGTATTCTTCATTTTCATAATTATATAACCGTTGCTCACCCCACCTTTTTTTAGTTGGGGCCATATATTTTACTTTGATTTTTTTTTCATCATCTTTGTGTGTTATTTTTGCAAGTGCAACCACTTGGTTTTCCATCGCTACGTCAATTAGTTGACCTATCATTTTTATTATATTATCAATTCAAAACTTTAATTGTTTAAACAATAGTACCCGCAAAATGTATCATAATTATAACTTCCATAATCACGATTTGTATATTTTGGATCTATTATGTGATTATTTTTACTATCAGTTTTAGAAACATCTTTATTTCCTCTTTTGTGACTCCATGTTTCATCATTACCATGTAAACGGTAAAAATGAAAATCCTTTTTATTTTTATCCAAAACAAGTGAAATAGAATGCGAACATCCGATAGGTTGAGTATTACTTTTTATTATATCTGGATAATCACTTTTTAATAATGTATCAAAATGTGAACATGTGTAATTATTTTTATCTATTTTTCTGCCATTTGTATCACCAGGTTCTCTCTTTTTTTTTAAATTTTTATCTGGTTCATCTACTGCATATGAATAACAATTATTAAAACTCTTAAAATTTTTTGAATTCCATGGATGTGTAGAATAATTAGATTTTTTAGTTTTTAAAACTAAAACTAAAACTAATACTATAAAAAATACTAAATATTTTATTTTAAATTTCATTATTTTTAATTATAGCCAAGAATTATTTTTTTTATGAAAGTGAGAGTTATGGGTGGTCAGTTAAAAATAAAACTAATCTATATTATAAAATGCTATCAGTTGGAGAAAAACTACAAGCGTCATTTGTAAAAAATGAATTCCCTGATATCGAGACAATGACAGCGTTTAATATAAATAGTGTCACAGAATTTACCAAACTCAAATCAGAAAAATTAAGTATTAAGCAACTCAATAATATTGCTAAAATTGACAAAGATTACAAAGAGTGTGATAATTGCAGATACACGACAATAACGACCCAAAAATATTGTGAAAACTGTACGATGATTTTTAACGAACTTAAAATTATAAATCGATAATTAAGTATAAATGGATATTTTCTTTGTGGTTTTGTAATTGGTGCGTCAATTTGTTATTGGCTTAAACGTAAAAATCTTAAAAAAGTTTAATGACTTATCCGATCGTTTCGTGTAACATGAGTAAGAGCATCCCGTCGCTTCTGCTGTTAAAAGTCGCAGAAGAATGCACCGTGTGTTAATAATGACTGTATTCGGTGCGCAGAAAGGCGGTTGATCCGCCAACTTCTTAGAAAAAGTTTAAAACATGGTGTGAAGAGTCACAATTTCGCCAAATGGCTTCATCGTAAGTATGGAACTTTAGTGATATGGCGGCACCGTAAAGATGGAGTGATGGGGAATGCACTGCCGTGTGTAATTTGTAGAAAAGCAATGGAGAAATATAATATTCAGTGGATAGCTGGGATCGGCGGTGATGATATGTGGGTCAATAGTAAAAACCCAGAAAATTTGCCACCGTCGATGCCAACCAATAAGCAACGTAGATATATCTTCAAAAAAGGAAAAAATACTTAAACATTTAGGGTGTTTATATAATATGAATGACACGAACTCATATTTTAAACAAATTGAGTCAGAATCTGTATGAGACCATCAGGTCTCTTGAACTTGCGCATCAACGAACATTTGACACACACGAATTAAAAATAATAATTCAAAACTACTCCAAATTGTAAAAAAAAATGTGTTTGCAAGATTTTTTTACAATTTTGAAAAAAAAGAAATATGAAGAACTTTCTTCAATTTGTGATGAAAGTGATGAATTTAATATTTTGAGATGTTCGTATATATGGGCAAACAAGATAGCAATCAAAAATGATATTAATGAAGTCAGAATTGGAAAGGATAGAATTATTTTTGCCAATGATGAATATTTCAAGTTTGATTATATGCTACAATTTATACGCAAGTGTGAGAATATGTTAACCATAATTGCATTAGGTTTTGTGAATGACGCCGAACAACTAACCGAAGCCGACGCAAAATGCGCAATAAATCTTAAATTTACAAGTGAAAAAAACTTGGACAAATTTATAAATGATTTACATAAACATATTTTAATTTATAAGAGGTATGACACATATGATAAATCGGTCTTGAAGTTTAAAAATTTCAATAGGTAGGGGTGAATTAAATAAAGATGGTTAAGAAAAGTAAATAGAAAACGGATGGCTGGGCACCATGTATAGAATTCCTTTTCAAAATCTATATAATTCTATAGTGTAATTAAAAAATAAATGCGTTTAGTAAAGATAGATGGACGATCCCAAAGTACGCAAGAAACGCCAAGCAAATATTAAGAAAAAAGACAAAGGTAAAGAAATTTATAATCAAAAAACGATTAGAATTAAGGAGGGCTACACTTCTTCCTCGAAAGACCCAAAGTAGTTTCTAAATTATTTTTATCACGTTTGAGTGGAGTTTCTCTTTTCAATTTGAGTGATTGATTTTGTTTTCCAGATGAATTAATAATACTGCTTAATTTCCGTGTATCATCATCCACTTTTGTAGTAGAATTTTGTTGTATTGTAAATTGTTTATTTTCTAAAATATCTTTATAAATTATAATATCAGAAGGTAAATTATAGGTAACCCGCGGTGTTAATTTTGATCTAAATTCTTCAATACTTAAAGGTCCTCCAAATGTTTTAAGGGCGTACCGAGAAGGCGCCAGAGAAATATTTCCCAATTTTTCACCCGATCTTTTTCTCAAAAGTGAAATATTTTGACATGTGGTTTGTATTTTATAAGAAGGAAAATGATCTAAATTAAAAGATTTCATACATGACCATGAACAAAAATGTCCCATGGTATAAAATTTATTTAGTTTTTCGCAATATTTATAAGGTAAATGGAGAGGTTCATGTTCACATTCATGGCAACACCACCAACAACAAACCATATTTATATTTAATTAAGTTAAATACTTAACTTTAATATACTTAATTAAAGAAAAATTTATTTTTGTCAATAAAAATGGTCATTGACAAAAATAAAAAAGACAAACTAACAGATTCAGAAAAAAAGAAATTGAAACAAGCAAACAAAGCCAAAGCAAACCCGGGAAAAGCTGCAGCGAACAAGGAAAAAAAACAGGAGCGTCGCAGTAAACAAGAGGCAGAAGCTGAACGCGAAAAACAGGTTAATGACGATAAGAAAGCTCGTAAAGCTAAAGAACTGGCAGATCAAGAAAAAAGAAACAAAGAACAACTGGCTGCCAAAGAATTGCGCCGCGTTCAAATGAAACAGCAGCAGCAACAAGAATCTCTAAGCACTAACCAAACCCAAACCCAAACACAAACTCCACATATTCCCTGAACTATAAAACTCACTAAATTCAGCCAGCATGTCAACTGACTCTTTCTCATTTCCAAACATATCACAATTTGTCAAAATCTCTTTTTCAACTTCTCGTGAATCTACGTCACACACAACTGTGCAATTGTTCGTCATCACTCGTTCGGCAATTTCACATATCGATTGGTCTAAAGTACCATCACAATCTGGTAGACATTTCTGAATAAGATCACGCGTATGTGTATTTTCCTCAAAAATTACATCTACATCACGAACCGGTTGCCTCTTCTCTTTCAAACCCTCTTCAACATTAATTACACCGTCATCAGTTACTTCGTAGTTGCGTTCAGCTTCGTCGCGTTTCGCAGCGTCTTTTTCTTCAAAATCATTAATAATTTCTGGATGGATTTCACAGTCGGAACGTCTACAAGTGTCTTGTGTATCAAGAAGAAGGTCTTGTCGAGGTTTAATTAGGGATTCCCCAGTCTTTTCATCTTTGCAGTGATGGTATATTTCACGTGAATTTTCTATAACTTCCATAATTGAGTCAGGAATTACACATTCCAGTCTGGAAAGAGATGTTATAAACATAGAAATGCAATCACAATCATCTATGCAACGACTTTCTTCCACTTGCTCTTTGCGAGTTTCAATCATCCAATCTTCACAGAAAACGATTTCATCATCTCCTTTGAGAGGGCACCGAGCAAATACACACCCACGTTCTGAGATGCGGGTCACGACGCTGCCGTCCCAACACTCTTGGGTATCTTCTGCGCAAACAGTTGGTGGTTCAGGTGAAGTGTCAATTGGTGGTGACCTTGAAGCGTCAACTACTTCATCGCTTCGTGGAATCCCTGAGACAGCGCTGAACAGTGATAATCCGATTGTTAGGTACTTGAGAAACATTTTGTTATATTATAAATAACATTTAATTTTTTAAGTGTAGTCTGCATACTGATTTATACATTTCATTTGCTCCAATTAATTCTTGTTCTGTATTATCTATGATTCTTTTTGTAAAAGGCCCAAGTGTTCCATTATTACATTTCATACACATGGCTTTTAGTTTATCTACCTCATCTGCCAATGGAATAAGATATAAAATGTCACCAAATATACATTGTTTATAATCTCCATCGAGTCCAGCTACAATGATATGTTTATTCATTTCTAACACACGTTCAACAAAGTCTCTCAACTGTGAAAAAAACTGAGCTTCATCGATAGCAATTATATCAGCTGTCTGAATTTCATCTGTACAGAAAAGAGTAAGTAAATTATCTGTTTTTACACAATCAAATGTTATATTGTCGTGTGTCTGGAGAACGGCTTTGGGATTTCTGACATCTTTTGATGAATTAATAACCAAAATTTTTTTATTAATTGCCTTGTATCTTTTCAGTCGTCTTATCATCTCTGTAGATTTCCCTGAAAACATACATCCCATGATTAATTCTAATCGTCCTGCCATCCCGGCGCTTTTAAAATATAACTTTTTAATTTTTTAAAACAACTTTTGCCTCAGGTCGGAGCGTGGGGAGTACTTACCTAACAGCTGTTGAAGCTCCAACTTTTTTAGCTTCTGTTAAAGCTGTTTTAATAACAGCTTTTGAAGCTCCAGCTGCTTGAGCTTTTGCTAAAGCTGCTTTAGCTTTCGATTTAGCATATTTGGATGTCATACTAAATGTCAGTAATAGTAAACAAATTCCGATAAATAAAGGAATCCAAAACTTTTTATCTTTAAATAATTCATCTGTTTCATCTTTACAATTATCATATGATTTTTTCGAAACGAGTACTAAATTATAAAGTAAAAGAAAACCTACTAAAGTTAATACAAATATTTTTGGTTGAAATATCATTTTTATATTATATATAATATAAAAAAAATGAGTAGAGATAAAATTAATTGGCACCAACAACAAGAATCTATATTAAAAACATGGGGCGAACAATCAGCTTGCTATAGATATATGCATTTCAAAGAACATCAACGGTATAAAAAATTAAATATGACTTTCACTTTACCTATTATTATTATTAGCACACTGACCGGTACAGCAAATATGGCACAAGAAACATTTCCTGATAATTGGAGTAAATATGTACCAATTGGAATCGGTTGTTTAAATCTAATTGCCGCAATTATGACCACAATTTTACAATTTTTAAAAATTACCGAGTTGATGGAAAGTCACAGAGTAAGTTCAGTTCATTACGGAAAATTATCACGGTCAATTAGATTACAGCTTACTTTGCCGCATTATGAAAGAAGTCACAAGGGAACAGAGTTTGTTAATTTCTGTAATCAAGAATATGATCGTTTAATTGAACAATCACCACCTGTAAATACAAAAGTTTTAACAATGTTTGAAAAAGAATATCCAGTAATGAAACCACCAACGACGCCCAAATCTACAAGCGGTGGGTGTTTAACCTGTTGTAAGGAGGATGAAGTTGATACAAAAGACATAAATTTGCAATTAGCTCGACCAGAAATTATGAAATTATCTCCAATTAAATTATATGATAGTGGTTTAGAACTATCAAAAAATAAATTTAATCCGCCTCGCATAATACGACCAAAAAATGTAAATGAAACACCACCACCACCAGCCCCAGCCACGACACCGGTTCCGTTTGCTGCTTCTGCGTCTCTATTTGATGAAATGGATGAAAACGAAGAACAACCAAGCGTAGCTGATAGAGTTGCTAATTTACAACAACAGTGTGATGAAATGGATGAAAACGAAGAACAACCAAGCGTAGCTGATAGAGTTGCTAATTTACAACAACAGTTTGGCGATTCTTCGGTTTAATTTAATTAAATAGCAGACAAGTACAAGTAATAATATATTAAAAAAACTAAATACTATTATATAAGGATAAGTCCTTTTTTTTATTGGTTTTATAACCCGATCTTGTAGTGCGTCATTTTTGAAAACCATATCTATCGCTTGATTAGTAAGATCGCTCATAATATGGATAACTTTATTACAATTAAGAGAACAAAAAAAAATATTAAAAATATCTTCGTTGGTAATGTCGAAGCGGTAAATGCATTGCAAACTGCAATCACTAATAAAAAAACTGTAAACTTGTATGGCCAATCCGGAACCGGGAAAACATTTCTTATTGATATACTGTTAAAACACAAATATGTAGAAATAACACCTGAATTATTAAGAAGTAAAAATGTAACCTTGGATTTTTTAAATAAATTAAATTATTCATCATCATCCAATGTTGTTATAGATGATTTAGATTATGATTTAGTCGGAACCAAAGAAATCATAAAACTAATTGAAAACGGTACTCGAATTACAAACAAATGTTTTATTATTGTTTCACGATTTTATAAACCCATAAATAATTGTGAAGAAATCGAATTGAAAAAACTGAGTATAAATCAATTAGTAAATTTAGGACGTTCTCGATTTTCTACTAAACATTTTCATCTTCCATTTATGGTAAATGCTGCAAAAAAATCAAGAGGAAATATTCGTGATTTTTTATTAAATATTGAATTTGCAAATACAAAAGATATATTTAAAACACCAAAACAAATGATATATGATTTAACATGTTCGGATGTAAAATATCCAGAAACTCCAGATGTTAATACTTGTAAAAAAATTCATGAACACGGATACTCGTGGGGAATTGTTCATGAAAATTATTTAGATGCTCCAAGCATTGAAAACTGTTATTCAAACGTTGCAGATTATATGTCAATCACAGATACATTAGATAATAAAATTTATGAAGGAAACTGGGAATATACAGAATATTTTAGTTTTCACGGAATTATCATGCCGGCAATTAAAATAAATCATGAACTTCGTACAGAAACCATGAGACCGGGGAGTTCATGGACTAAATACAGTAACTATAAAATGAGAATGGCTAAATTTAGGGCGCTATCAAGAATTGGTCGTAAAATAACAATGGAACACGTGTATGGTATTCAAAATTATTTACTGAAAGATGATATTTCAATGGCACATAGCTATAAATTAGAATCAGCTGATTTAGACATAATAAACCATTTATGTATAAAAACAAAGTTAAAACAAAAAAACTTATTAAAATTAAAGTCGCGACTTAAAAATGAATTGGCGAAAAACCAATGATGATGATGATGATAGCGATTCAGATAATGAAAATATTATCAAAACAATAGGGAGCGACATTTATTTTCATGCAGAAGTAGATCGAAAAAATATTTTTAATCTTATTGAAAATATAAAAAAGTTAGAAATCGATTTACTGAAAAAGTCTATAGAATTAAATGGATATGTTCCCGAAATACGATTATTTATTCACAGCGAAGGTGGTGATGTATATTCAGGATTTAGTGCCATGGATCATATTCAAAACTCGAGAGTGAAAATTACAACAATCGCAGACGGGTGTTGTGCGAGTGCAGGGACATTTATTCTCTTGGCCGGGGAAAAGAGATTGATGAATCCACATAGTTATATTCTTATCCATCAAATTTCATCCGGAGGATTTTGGGGGAAATTTGAAGAACTCAAAGATGAAATAACCACATGTACAAAAATAATGGATATGGTTAAAACCGTGTATACAGAAAAAACAGAAATCCCACAGAAAAAATTAAAAACACTCATGAAAAGAGATATTTATCTTTCTTCTGCAGAGTGCCTGCGATATCAGATTGTATCCGGGCTTTATTGAATTTAATTAAAAAAATTATTTTTTAATTATTTTATTAAAATGATAGATTTAATATTTCCTATAATAAGTTTATTAATTTTTTTTATAGGATTACCAATTGTTTTTATATGCTGTTTAAAAAGTCCGAGTGAAACTAATTAAATTTATTTTTCTTTTAATAGTTCTGCACAATTTCGTGCAAGTGTATCTACTTTTTCATTTTCTGCTATACCACTATGAGCTTTTACCCAACACCACTCAATATTATTAAATTTGTCAACTATATTAACCAAAGATTTCCAGTACGTTTTATTTTTGACTTCTGAACCTTGAGATGTTTTCCAATTATTTTGTTCCCAATTGTACACCCATTTTGTTATTCCGTTTTTTACATATGCGCTATCTGTAAAAACCTTAACAGATCGCAATCCAATCATATGAGCTTTTATCAATGACCGAATAACAGCTGTAAGTTCCATGATATTATTTGTGGTATTTGGTTCTTCTCCGCCACAAATAGTAAAATGTCCTTCACAATGCCCCGCCCATCCACCAACACCTGGATTACCTAAACAACTCCCGTCTGTATAAATTTCAGACATATTACTTACTTGTAAGAAGATAATCTTTATAACGATACTTTGCATAAATCAGAGAATCACGGGAAAATCATTTGTTATTTTTTTTCTTTACGTAAAATTTCATTTTCATCTTTTAATTTAATATTTTCTCGTGTAAGTGAACCAATTATACGATTCATCAAATCGATTTCATTGTCGCGCCTGGTTGCAGTTATTGCTTCTTCTTTTCTTTTTGAATCATATGCCACGTGTTTTTTTGATTTTTTGTGAGCATTATAGGTGGACTTTGACCTATAAACAAACCCAGGATTGCAAGGACATGTTAATTGCTCAACAATTGCCGAACTCATAATTACTTATTTTATAAATGAATGATACGTTTCTTTAGGTGTATAACCTTCAAAAAAATGATTTCCATGGAGGTGACGCAAGCATACCTTCACCTAAACCAAACAAATAACGACATAGTAAATACGCGAAAAAACTGATAAACATTGAAATCACAGCAGTCGTAATTACTTTTTGGGTTTCAGATTTTCGGCGATCTAATTGTGTACGAACTTCAATCGTTAAAGCCGTGATAATTCCTAACAATATAGAATTCAAAGTGAACGCCTTGAGAATTGTCGTTGGACGCAAATCAACTACGGGTTTATAATAAGTCATTTACTAAATTTTAATATTTTTTTTTCGTACAGAAAAATATTAAAATTTGTTTTTTTTTTATTTTTTATTTGTTTTTTAAAAAACTAAAAAAAAAGTTTTTTTTTAGTTGGAGAAGGCTAAGCCACCCATACCTGACTGGATGCGCAGAACGTTGTAGTTGGTGGCGAACATGTTGAGGGTGGTGCAGTCACCAGTGTAAGTGGCACCGGAAGTAGCGCCTTTAAGAGTGACCTGGACCTGGGCGTTGTCAATACGTGAGAAATTGCAAGTGCCAGTGGGCTGGTGCTCCTCGGGTTTGAGGGCGAAGGAGTAAGAGTAGACACCTGGGTATGGGCAGCCACTGTGGTGGTTGAAGGGCTGGACCTGGTTAAAGTATTTGCCTTTCTGCTCCTTGAAGCGGTCCTGACCATTGAGAATGAGTTTGAAGGTATCCAGAGGACCAACGGACGCGTCTGCTGCAGGCGCGCCATCTTCAGACCATCGGCAGTGAGAGTTAGAGTTGGCACCCTGCAGCGCAACGTCGACATTACCAGTAACGTATTGTGGGACACCTGTACCACAAGTGGTTGATGACAGGCAGAGAGCGTTAGCAGTAGTAGCAGCCGTAACTGGGTTGCATGACAGAACAACTGAGTTTGAAGTTTGGGCGTTGGAGGTAAAGTTCCATACGGCAGCATTTGAAACTGTCCCGTCGTTGAAGCACCACACCAGCTCTTTGACTGGGTGATTGTAGGACAGGCGGACCTGTTTGGCGCTACCCGCAATGACAGTGTCGGACCCAGTGTGCTGCACCTGCTCGATGAGGTACTCGTGACCTTTCTGGGCGAAGCGGCGGCGTTCCTCTGTGTCGAGGTAGACGTAGTTACCCCACACTTTGAAGGTGGAGTTATCGGTGTAAGCAGCAAAATCGGCTGACAGATCAAAGTCGAGGCGGACTTCGTGGTACTGGAGAGCAATCAGTGGCAGGTAAAGACCTGCGTTGCGGTTGAAGAAGAACAGCAGAGGCAGGTACACGGTACCGGCGGCACCAGTCGCGTTGGATGTCATCTTGGCGTAAGTGGCTTTCTTGGACTCATCCATATTCAGCTCGGAGTACAGACGCCACCACAGCTGGTATTGTTTGTCAATGCGCTGACCACCAATGGACAGCTCAATGTCTTTGATGGCACGCTCAGCCGCCCAGCAACCTGAAAGCACTTGAGAGCCGGCACGAGCATTAACGGCGCTGGTCAGAAGTTCGATGTACATATCACCGATCAGATCACCATTGCGGGCGACGGTCACGGACAGACGACCACTGTTACCGGCTGAACCGTTGACAGTCTGCTCAATGTTCTCCATGGCAAAGTTGGTGTGACGTTTGTACACCGCCTGGAAGAAAGTTACTTTTGGGTTGCCAGTCAGGTAGACATCCTGGGCCCCGTAAGCTACAAGTTGCATAAGACCACCAGCCATTTTGAGATATTTTTTATACTATAGGCCAATATTTTATTTTTGAGTTTGGAAACACACGCGCGAAAAAACTCCATTGGTTTTTTTCTAGGTAATATTTTAAAAAACATGCCTACACGAAAACAACAAGTAATCCCGACTGAGGAGGAGGAAGAAATTCTCAACAGTGGAGATGATGACTCAGGTGACGAGGAAGACGACATGGATTTTATGGACATGGGTGGTCTTCTGAGTTCTCTGTTGACAACTGAAGACGGTGATAATGTTACAACTGCTCTGATGAAAATGTCTCTGATGTTACAGGAGCAAATCAAAACTCAGAATAAAATTTTAGTGAAAATTTTGTCTGCTCTGGAAGGAAAAATTCCTTCAGAAAAAGTTACTTAGAAAAATAGAACGTTATTAAGATAACAACTAACTAACTAACTAACTAAGTATGGTGGACGATCATGAGTATGCCACCACAATGGCACTTTCAACCGCTGATATCAAGAATTTGACTGAAGAGGAGGTATTGGAACGTCTACTTCATTTTGAAGAAGCTTGGCAACTTAATGCAAAAGGTGATAAGATTGCTCCACAGAGAATCGGATTTATTCAATACTTTGAACACGATGAGCTTGATGAAGACGGTTATCCGATAAATGCAGATATAAATCAACTTGCTGAGAAGCACCGTATCAAGATATCCAAGCTTGGAACATACTATCACCATGCCCAAGCAGAACTTAATATTATCGACAATGATTCAGAAGACATTAATGGTGACGAGTTCAAGATTTCCGTAAGAATTAATCGTCTGATTGATGTTGTTGATGATGCGTATGAGACAGTTTTTCGGTATGTGAGACAATATGACAGAATTAACCATCCCACCTATGCACCACCTGATCCAGAAAACGACCATTCCAAATTTTTTCGTTGCACAACGATGGACATTGGAAAGATTGATGGATATCAAGAGCTTCTTCTTGGTCTTCTCAATACAACGTATGTTGAAGAATTTCGTCGATACAAAGAACACTGTTGTCGACAAATTGAAACCGCGGATGGTCACAAAACAAAAGCCTGGAAGCCAGTCATGTCGATTACGGACTTTGTATACAATGTTGCACAAAAAGAAAGTCGGTTTGAAGTCTGGAAGAATTTGACATCAAAAGGCAATGCGTCCGCGAGTATCAAACATTTGAACGAATGCAAAGATATTCAATTTCCACAAATTAAAAAAGACCGTCATACTTGGTCATTTAAAAATGGTCTTTTTAGTGGAAAAGAGTGGTCTAAGGAAAAAGGTGAATATATTTGTCGATTTTATCCTTATGACCAAAACCAATTCAAGAAACTTGATCCGTGTCTGGTAAGTTCCAAATATTTTGATATAAATTTTCAAATGTCTGGAGAAGATGAAGATTGGCGGAAAATTAAAACACCGTTTTTTCAATCAGTTTTAGACTATCAAAATTTTGAATCTGAAGTGTGCAACTGGATGTACGTCATGGGTGGTCGGCTTTGCTTTGATGTTGGAGACATGGACAAGTGGCAAATTGTGCCATTTTTGAAGGGTATTGCTCGATCTGGTAAATCGACCCTTATCACAAAAGTTTTCAAGAAGTTTTATGAATCTGAGGATGTACGAACACTTTCAAACAACACCGAGCGAAAGTTTGGTCTCGGAAGTATTTACGACGGTTTGATGTTTATCGCACCAGAAGTAAAAGGTGACCTTTGTTTGGAACAAGCTGAGTTTCAGTCTCTGGTCTCCGGTGAAGACATTTCTATCGCTATTAAGCACGAAAAAGCGAAATCAGTCGAGTGGAATACTCCAGGAATTTTGGGAGGAAATGAAGTTCCAAATTGGAAAGACAACTCGGGAAGTGTTTTGCGCCGAATGTTGCCTTGGAACTTTGGTAAACAAGTTGAACACGCCGATCCACAACTCGATGATAAGCTTGATGCTGAATTACCTAAGATTTTACTTAAATGTATTCGCGCTTATTTGGAATATTCACAAAAATACAAAAACAAAGATATTTGGAATGTAGTTCCAAAGTACTTCAAGACGATCCAAACCCAAGTCGCGATGGTCACAAATACACTTCAGAATTTCTTGGCTTCTGAAAAGGTAAAAATTGGTCCAGATTTGTTTTGTCCTCAGAAACTATTCACAAGTGAGTTTTTTCAACACTGTACCGAAAACAATCTTGGTAAACCAAAATTCAATCAAGACTTTTACGCGGGGCCATTCAGCACATATAAAATCGAAGTGCGGAATGAAACAGTTACACACAATAATACTGCGTATGCTATGCAGCCAATTATTTACGGAGTTGACTTAGTATCTGATTCTGTTCATAATTTTAGTGGTGATATGTAAAAAAAAATGTATATTATTATTAATAAATGAATATTAATGAATGACTCAAATAAAAAAAAAATGATTGCGCAAACTTTTATTTTTAGATTGGGTATTCCTGATGATGTAGCCAAGGGAAAAGCTCCTACAGGATATGATCAAGAAGTTTTCCAGGCTACTTATAATTATTTAGGAAACAAAAGTGAAAATCATGTCCAGACTTTAAGTAATATTCTTAAATGGCCAAAGAACGCTATTGATAAAAATCTTGAAGAAACTCAAAAATTTGTGAATACTTTTACAAATAAAGAAAAACAATTTTTAGGACAAAAAGGAATTTTCAATGTGACCAAAGGTGAACAGGCATTTTCTTTGTTAAATAAGTTAGATAAACTAGCCCGCGGAGAACTTCAGGAAGTCGAAAGTGAAATAGAGAGAAAGTGGCACAAGGCTCGCCAACTCATGGGAAATTCAGTCAGTGCACGCAACCGTCTTCTTTTAAATTTTAAATTTGCCAAAGATACACCGGTGGTACCACCACCACCACCACCAGCACCAGCACCGGCACCCGCGTCACCGGAGGAGGTATTTAAAGGTAAACACACACCTCTACATTTATCAATGTATAACGGTACATTACCAAAAACTGTCCCACATGAAACATTGGATTTAACGAAAATATTACGCTTAAACAAATCATCTATATTTAAAGATAAAAAATATGATGAATTTTCTGTGAAAGTAACTGAAATTACGGGACGTTCAAAATCAAAATTTCAAAAAATATGGCAGATTAGCTCCGAAACGCAGAACATGAACAAGTTGATAAATGGTTCCGCCGGTGCATCTACTGGTTCAATTACATTTAAAGCGAAGGTTACCAAAGGCGAAACTACTGTCGGTGCGTCTTTAACTCTCCACATGTCTGGTGCGATACGTATATCTGGTGGATTTATAGATGTTAATTTAAATAAATCAAATACAAATTCAAATTTGGATTCGGCTACAGCTCAAGCTATGTTATTAAAAACTCATATATTTGATTCATATATTATTAATAGAAATAACTTGAGAAATAAACCAGTTGATTTTAATAATATTTCTGGTAATTTCAATATTAATTATGCAATTCGTATGCAAGAAAGTGCGATAAAAATTGGATTGATGTATGATCCAGACTTATCTGCTCAAATTAAGATTCCTTTGTCAACTGGTGCAACTATGAGTGTAAGTATAAGTGGGAAGATTCAACTTGTTGGCATAAAAGGCATGAATGGCGTATTACCTTCATTTAGAGAAGCACTTGATAAATTAAATCATTTAATTTATCAAAATAATGAATTACCAAATTTCAAAAATTACAAACCTACGCGGCCGACAAAAGTAGCCCGCCGGGCGACCGGACTCCCTGCTCCAAATATCACGAGACGTGGGACAACATGTCCGAAAGAAGCTCGGCCCATTCCTTACAGTTTCCAAGGTAAATGTCAATCAAGAATGTTCGGAGGGAAAATGATTGACGGCAGTGAATTTTATGTTCGACCAAATCCACAAGGCCAACCATGTTGTTACAGAAAACCAAGAAATACAACCTTTCTGAAAAATAAAGTTGCACATAGATATCACCAAGCAAATGTAAAAGTTCCAAATAATGTTGGTAATCTTTTTAATGTACCAAATTCAAATTCTGTAAATAAAAATAAAAATAAAAATGTGGCGACGGCCGCACCAAATATTAAAATTGTAAATGGTCCCAGTGGTCTTAAAATTGGATCTCGGCAATGTATGCGTTACACAAGAGTGCGCTTATTTGAAATTGCGTCATTACTTAAAGTGAAAAATTTGAAAAAAACAGACGGAAAAGAAGCTTTATGTAATAAAATCAAAGAAAGAAGTAAAGAACTTGGCCTCAATAAAACAAAAAATGTTGTGGGTAATTCAGCTATAACTATTACAAACAATAATGGTAAAGTCTATGCAATTACTGGCCAAGGTAAAAATCTGCGTTTAGGTAGTAGAGTTTGTTCAACGTATGCAAAACCATTTTTAATCAAACTGTCTGAAAAGATGGGTCTCGCCGCCAACGTCTCCCAAATGACAAAAGTTCAAATTTGTGAAGCTATTGAACAAGCCAAAAATTCAATCAGGACACGTCGTAACAATTTAGAAAGACAGAGACATAACCAAGCGAATCGTAATAGACAAGAACGACGCAGACTTGCGAGACAAAGAAACGAAAGACTTCGATTACAGAAACAGAGACGTCAGTTTGAAGAACAACGGAGAATTAATCGTGAACTTAGAAATAAATTAGGACTTGACAAAAACGCAATTCGTGCTGAAATTTCAAAACTTTTTGGTGTTGCATTTATGAAAAAATACCGCAATAAAATTAATCTCAATGAACAAACAAATTTATTATTTCAAAATTTAAATTCTGCTATTAAAAACGGTCGCATCGAAAAGGGTACCAGAGGAAATCCATTAAAGGTCGCGGTTGTAAATTTCAAACGCACATGGATTAGCAAAAAACGAAACAGCATGAAAACTAAAGCTCCTCCTCCTCGCCCAGCGCCCGCGGCCTTTAGTCCACTCAATGATATACGTAGACATTTAGGAAATGAACGATTTAACAGAATCAAAAATTCACTTACTCCGCAAATACTTCAAAATTATGCAAATTTTATTCATCCTAATCCAAATGCTAACAAAAGAAACACATGGATTAGATTAAGAAAATCATTCGGTATGTTACCAACAACACCGAATGTTGGTGGCGGTGTAAATGCGAACGTGGAGGAAATTTAAAAGACCCATTTAGTTTTAGTACCACCGTCATAAGCATACGCAAATCCTTCATCAATAAGAGATTGATTAGCGGATTGATTATCATTAAATAGTGTAACTAATAAGCGTCCGTATTTATCAAATTCATCGCATGATGCGCGAATAACAAGATTATTAGTCAAAAGTAATTTACGTATATCAGATTTACGGTAATGTTTATCAATATCAATATCGCAGTTAGTAACTAATTGTACGAGGCGATTGCGTGCGCGCTTAGCAGCTTTTTTTTCAAGGTCACGATTAGGTTTGCTCTTAGATGGTTTCATTTCAGGTGTATCAATACCAGTAAGGCGACAATTAAACTTAATAAATTTATTATTAAGAAAAATAACAATTTTACAGGTATCAGCGTCATAAATATCTACAACCTTAGCCCAAATTTCTTGACCATCAAGAGAGAATTCAGGAGTAGAATTATCTTGTAAATATAAATCGCTGTGAGAGTTTTCCATTATATAATATATATATATTTTTTTTTATTATTTTGATTGGCAGGCCCAGGCGCTCACCACCAGCCTGAGCGGAAGCGGTGGAAGTTAGAAACGAATTCCACAGCACTGGATTATTGTGTAAAAAAAAAATATTTATATAAATATAAATAAAAATAAAATGCCACAAAAACGACCTCATGCTTCAACAAATGTTATACCGTCTAATGTAATGCGCAATATTATTAGGAAAGCCGCGCGGACAAAGATGCAAGGCAACAGACAGGGAATTGTTCAGGGTGGAACGGGTTTAAATACTGAAGAAATTTTTGAAAAAATAATGACCGGTAAGCGTGTAACTAATAATGAAAAAGCTCATTTAAATGAAATTAACAGGCAACATCTAATGTATATTAGTAATGAATTAGAGTACGCTTTACAAAATAGATATATATTTAATCAAACTAGACAAAATCAACTTGTTAGTATTCAAAGATTTATGAATACTTATTATCCAACTTTATCTCTCAACAGAATCGCTTATTTAATGCAAGAACCTAATAGGGCACGTAATATGTGGGACAAATTTGCAGCTTTAAAAACAAGAACAAGTGTGCGGTCTTTTAATGCACCTAAAAGACGCCGCCGCGCCCGCCAATGACAAAACCGTGTCCCGTCTGGAAGTGGACTTCTAAATAAACCGATGAGGCTTCCTTCTAAGTAGTTAGTGCATCTCTAACATTTGCCGAGTTCCAGCTAAAAAAAACATTTTAAATGTCGATTAATAAGTTTATTTGGTTCGGAAATTTGTTTGATATGAATATCATGATAATCAAAATTATAACCTGGAAAAGATTCTTTAATTTGCTGAGATAATTGAATGGCATTATATTTTGTGTCAATATTTCTGCACACCGCATCTTTTTCATATCCTAAAAACTTGTCTTCCATGTTTGCAAATTTAGCAAGAACTTCATCTGAATTCTGACGTTTATCAAGTTTATGCCATTTATTTTGCCACATTATTTCATTATAAATGTCCATGGAATTCCCATTGCTTATTTGAAAATTCTGTGTTTCATATCCATTTTTTAATCGCACCTGTTCTGATTTGAAATCCACTTCCATGGTTATCATGTAGACTATAGCGAGCACAATTATTATTTTCAACATTTTTTTTTAAATTATATTATGTTGATATAATTTTTAAAACATCAAAAATTTTATAAATTATGTTGTAAAGTTCAACAGTATCTTTGACTTTTGTTGGATCCACAATTTCAAGTTCAATTTGATACTGAGCTTCGTCTTCACAATCGAGGTCTGTGGGGTCACCCGTTACAATTGTCATGTCAATTGACAAATTCTTACGAATAAATGAAATACGTTTTTTAAGCCGGACGCTGTCACATGTATCATCTTCTTCAATTTCAGTAGGTATTTCTTTTGATATTGAAAACCGAACATCATAGGGTTTATTTTCAATATTAAAATTTTTCTTGAGGATATTCTTTTTGAATATACTGATAGATTCCTCTGAATCTTCATCTACGGAAGTTCGTACATTATCTTTGTAGTAAACAGATGTAGTTGTTTCAACAACATCTTCCCAGCCCTTGTATTTCTTAAGGCCAATTAGAATTTTGTTAAAAATACTTTCGCCTACATTTGTATCAAAACTTCCGGTGTTGATTTTTCCTAACCGCATCTCAAATTCAATGTTTTCTTCATTTTGATTTTGTTTAAAAGGTGTTTCGATATTCTTGAAAAGTTCAGAACCTTCAGAACCTTGGTGCAGCAAAAATGTGTTCATTTTATATTAAAAAATAATAAACTTTATTTTTTAATATGAAAGGAATTAACAATTTAGGAAACACTTGTTATTTTAGTAGTATACTTCAATGTCTTTTACAAATTCCACAACTTTCGAATTATTTTTTGTTGAAAAAATACGAAGGGAATTGTGAATTTACAAGAGAGTATCAAATTTGTGTTCACACAATATGGAAACACAAGGAAACGTTTAATCCACACAATCTTCTAACAATTTTCAAAAAGAAATATACACAATTTGACAACCGCGGTCAACACGATTCTCAAGAAGCGTTTCTCTGTATAATAGATATACTCGAAAAATCTTTATCTGACTTTATTAAAAAACTATTTTATGGAGAAAACACACAAGAAACTATATGTAAGTCAGGAAAATCAATAAAAAAAGAAAATTTTAATATAATTATACTTTTTCCAAATAAAGAACAAACTCATATAAATGATCTTTTAAAAAAATCACAGAAATGGAATGGTATAAAAGATTATGAAGATAATAACGGCAAAATGTGGAACGCCGCTGCTACAAGAACAATTGCATCAGAATTACCGTATATATTAGTTATTTCTTTTAGAATGTATGAAAGAAAAATAAAGATTCAATTGGAAGAAGATATTGATTTCTGTGGTACACAGTATACATTATTTGCAACATCAAATCATCAGGGTTCGACCCCCAACGGTGGTCATTACATTGCGTTTACTAAACACAAAAATATATGGTATCTAAAAGATGATGAAATGTGTAAACAGCATGATTTTCCTTTGGTTGAATATCATTATTTAAGTTTTTATAAAAAGAGGTAGTGGTGGATAATTTGCAACAGGTTTAGGAAAACGAATGGCGTATTCTGCCTTTTCACCTGGTATACCTTTTCTCTGTATTCGTTCAAACAAACTTAAATTTTTGGTATTATTTAGAAATTTTCTCATTAGATTTAAATTTGTCTTTGTATTTTTATTTATATGTAAATTATATCCTCTTTTTGTTCCGAGGTAATATGCTAATTTTTGATTAGCAAACTCTGATACTATGATAGTTGTTTTAGTTCTATCACAGTATTTTTCAATGCGACCTAAAATATCGGTGAAAATCCCCTGACCTCTAAGAGATTCATTTATTCTCAAATCATAAAAGCGGATAAAATTTTTAAACACTTTTGGTTTTGGATTATTAATTTTTAAATTTAGATACCCATTTGGGCTTTCTGTAACTATCCTATACTTAAAGCTAACTAAAATGTCTGGATTATTTCCAGTTGTTGTAATATGTGAATCAAAACTACGGGAATTAGTAGGTTTGATTAGTAAAGATGAGTACAACTTACCTAAAATGTCATTGGAAATTGTGTTAATTATAGTCGAACGATTCATGTGTGTATATTATTAATATTTTTTTTTTCAAGCAGTTAGTCTATGTTTTAGACATCCTGAAAACGGAAGATTACCCACATGACCTAAAACTGTATTTACATCTGCATAAATTTTACCACCAGCTTGTTGCCAGCGTCTACAAAAGGCGTAATCTTCAGAAAGGTATCTTTTTGTGTCTGGATCAATCATACAATCAAAAACTGCATGATATTTATCAAAATCCCTGTTTTGGTGGTCATTCACACACCATAATTCTGGAAATTTTTCTTCTAGTATTGTGAAAACTTCTCGTTTTATAAGCATAAAACCAGTTGGTCCATCCAAAATTGGAATAAAACCATTTTCAACTTGCAAACATGATGCTCCAAAATTCACAACCAAAGATGCAGATAACATTGCCATATTTCGGTCATCATTTTCCGCAACAGCTTTTTCTGCTTGGTCCCAAAATATACTTTTTTTGGGATAACATGCAACGGATATATCATGTCCAGATTCAATAAGTCTCACAACAGATTCTGGATCAAAATCAATGTCTGCATCTACAAACATAAAATAGTCTGCATCAGATTTTTGCATAAAACGTCCAACAGAAACATTGCGTGCTCGATGAACTAAACTTTCATTCTCAGTTGTATCTATATAAAATTGAATACCTTTTTGTGCTAAAAGTACTTGCAAACGCAAAATACTGGTTGCATATTGTTCAAGACAAATACCACCATAACATGGTGTTGAAAGAAATATTTTTGTCATCTATCTTTGTTTAATTTATTGATAGGGGTTATTCTCTAAGTATTTATCTACAAGAAGCTCAATTTTATTAAGCGTGGGTGGTGATACATTACATGTTTCACACATTTTTTTCTTTGTAATACCAAGTTCTTTCATAATGACTACATAAGCAATACTTGTTGGATTCTTGCCCATTAGCTTCACACATTTCTCAAGATGATTACACATTTTGGTGCATTTAGCTGACATCTTTCTCCTTTCACCCTCAAAAGAAAATTCTTGTAGAAGACGTGGACACACATCTGCAGGTCGAGACATAATAACAGGAGGAGGTTGTTCATTGTTGTTGTTGCTGCTGGTTGCTGGTAAATTTTCCGTAAACATTTGTGAAGTTCGGCTTATATCTTTTGTTGGAATTCCAAATGCAGTTGCCACTTCGTGTATAGTTCTGGGAATATTATTTATTTTGCATGCATAGAGAATACAATTAGCCTTAATTCCTGTTCGTACTGCTCCACGCGTCAGTTTTTCTTCATTAAACTTTCTATACATAATTTGAGCAACTCTTATTATACCGTCGGGTAAATTCAATTTATCTTTTGCAATTTCATCCATTCCCTTGTATGCGTGGTACAAAGCACGGTCCCGGTGATTCATGGACATATGAAAACTGATTTTCGCAAGTTTTCTGTCTCGGTAGGTTTTACCACCGGTAATAATACTTGATCCACCCCATTGTGACGAAAAACGGTCTAAGTCTTGTGGCGCACCACATCGTGCAGCATCATTTACTTTACCAGTTTCATCTACATTACTGGACCACTCTGCTTCGTTTATCGTATAATGTTCGTCGACAACACCACATTTACTACAAACGGGTGTGTTTTCTGGATAAGCAAGTTGTTTCATACCACCGCATGAACAAAAATCTGGATTGTTGGCAGCTGTTTTTTTAATTTCTACTTCAGGTTCGTTCATCTTACGAAACATTTTCATCTGATGCCACATAACATCAATTTCACACATAGTTAATCAGCCTTTGTATTAAAAAGATTATAAACTTTATCTGTTGTTAAATCGCAGTTCGAACACGATCTTAGAGTTATTCACACATGTATTTTTTTTCATCACCTTCAATTTTAACAGCGGCTTCAATTTGGTCAATTTTTTTTTTGAACCTTTTAGCGCTCGGTGTTGTTGGACTCCATTGATTCCATGCTTCATCGAGTTCTTTAGCATCTGGTGGTAGACCACACATCTCTTCTGTATCAGAAACTACAAAACTATCGTCCTCGCTCTCTTCAGAGTCCTCAATATCTTCGATTTCGCTATCACTCTCTGGATCAATATTATCTACGAATACATACATATTTTTACCAACTTTTTTCATTGCAAACCCTCCTCCATCATTATAGTGCTCCAATATCGATTCGAAATCAACACGCTCCGCTTTTGTTTCAAATGAGTAAACCAATGCTGATTTATATGCTTTACCAATTGGAAGTAAATAAGATACAAATAAATAATTACCTTCATTTGATAAAACTGATGCAAAGTATTCGTCTTCGTCTTCAACAAGTACTTTAATATAATCTCCCTTTACAATTTCGTTCGGTACAATATCTCCCATTTTTTTTTTTTCCTTCATATTTAAAAACAAAAATATTTACTATATTTAGCACAGTTGTTATGAAAATTGAAATTTTATCCAAAGATGGTTGTAAATATTGTGACAAAGCATGTGAATTGTTAAATAATAAACACATTTCTTATACAAAAATAAATGTTGATAAAAAAATATTACAAGATAGAACAGACGGTGCCGCCACAACTTATCCACAAATTATAATTAATGATATTCATATAGGTGACTATTTCGATCTTGAAGAATATTTTGAATCAGAGAACGATCAATTATTAAAACCAAATCCAAACAGATTTACGATTTTTCCAATTAATTACCCAAATCTATGGGAACTCTATAAAAAAGCACAAGCATCGATTTGGACTGCTGAAGAAATTGATTTTAATGAAGATATGAACGATTGGAATTCACTATCGGAACATGAACAACATTTCATAAAATCTATCTTGGCATTTTTTGCTGCATCAGACGGAATTGTTTTTGAAAATATAAATAATAATTTTGCTCAAGAACTTCAAATTCCAGAGGCAAGGTCGTTCTATGCATACCAAGAACATAATGAAATGGTTCATGGTGAAACATACAGTTTACTTATTGAAAAATATGTAAAAGATCCTGTCGAAAAAGATAAAATTTTTAGGGCTATTGAAACAATGCCATGTATCATGAAAAAAGCAATATGGGCGATGAAATGGTTTGATACAAATATCCCAATTTGTCAGAGACTGTTTGCATTTGCATGTGTAGAAGGCGTCTTTTTTTCAGGAAGTTTTTGTGCGATTTTCTGGTTGAAGAAGCGCGGTCTTATGCCCGGATTGTCTTTTAGCAACGAACTGATCAGTCGTGACGAAGGACTTCACGTAGACTTTGCAGTTGAACTTTTAGGAATGTTGGAAAATAAACCATCCGAAAAAGTAATTCATTCTATTATGAAAGACGCGGTTCAAATCGAAAAGGAGTTCATTTTAGATGCTCTGCCATGTAAACTTATCGGCATGGATTCATCTAAGATGAGTCAATATATCGAGTTTGTGTCTGATAGATTACTCAAACAATTAGGATATTCAGCTATTTGGAATTCTACAAATCCATTTGATTTCATGGAAAATATTTCATTAGATGGAAAAACAAATTTCTTTGAAAAAAGAGTTGGGGACTATGGAAAACTATTGTCTGAAAAAAATATTATTTTTGATGAAGATTTTTAGTAGCCAACAAATTTCTTTGAAAAAAGTAAATTTTCAAATCAAGGGAATTGATGAATTTTAAAAAGGACATTTAGTTCCTGTTGGTTTTATACTTCCTGTGCATACTCCTTCATTAGGATTAGCATCTGATTTTTTTTTATTGCCTGGCCAGTCACTTTTATCTCCACTACTTTCATTTTCTGATTTATCGTATATATAATTTATGCATTGTAAATTTATTTTATTAACATATTTATTACAATTGTCACAATCAATTTTAGTAGCTTTTTTTATCGGACTTCCTGTTTTAGAAAATACATATCCATTAAAAATATCCTCACCTTCAATTTCACACTGTGCTCCTGAAACTGTAGGTGTGTCACCTTTGGAACTATCCTCTGATGTTTTATCTAAAGAATCTGTTGAGGAACCAGGTAAGAAGTTCAATATTTCCCTGTAATCTACAGTGTCTTTTGACCATATTATGTAAATTAAAATTGATATTGCTACAATTACACACAAAAATAAGATATCCACAATCATCTTATTTTTTTTTTTAACATAAGTCTTTATTTTAATACAAGAACTTGGCCACCGTCTTCACATCCACATTTCTTCCATGAGGAACCGGACAACACATGTGTCATATCAACAGGGGCTGATGGCGCTGTATTGATTGGTTGAGCTGTCTCGAGTAGAGCTGTAGATGTTTCAACTGATGTAAAACTTGAATTTGAGCCATCTAAGTTGGCGCCTGTAATAGAGCTCATCTTATTTGAAGAACTATTAATTGGTTGTTGTACCAGAGCGGTGTTAGCAGGTTTAGCAGGTTTAGCAGGTTTAGCAGGTTTAGCAGCGTTAGCAGCTTTAGCAGCGTTAGCAGCTTTAGCAGCGTTAGCAGCTTTAGCAGCGTTAGCAGCTTTAGCAGCGTTAGCAGCTTTAGCAGCGTTAGCAGCTTTAGCAGCGTTAGCAGCTTTAGCAGCGTTAGCAGCAGCGTTTCCTTCTAATAGCTCACGATTACCTTTCATAAGAAGATAGGTAATTACCAAATATACAATAGTATGTAAAATTAAACCATTTGTTGTTGGACATCCTGTAGGACTCGCAACCCAATCACCTAATACACCTCGCATGACTTTGTAAGTTTCTGGATTAGCAACAATAAAAAAGATTAGAGCGGCTAAAAGAGAGATGCGAACTTTTGTACTCAGCATTATTGTTTTTTTTTTGTTATACTGTACCACAACAGAAAAAATTTACTTAAAAGAATCCGGCGTTACTATAGTATAACAAAGAAACAACAACAATGGCGCAACAAATCATGAAGTCTACCTCTTTCCAGCCATCTACTATGACCTTCTCCAAGTTTCGTAAGAACAAGCGAGGGGGTGGAACTCTGTATATTAATGGTCCTGAAAACAAGAAGAAGTATATCCAGCTACCCTATATGCGTGCTCCTTTTGGTGTCAGCAGTTTTACTGATGATACTACTGGAAACACATCATATAGCCTCAATCTGTCTTTTGACAGTAACGATCCAGCGCTGTGTGAATTCCAAACTAAGATGGAAGAATTTGATAACCTAATTTGCGATATGGTTGCAAAGAACTCAAAGGAGTGGCTTGGTAAGCAATACAATATTGCTGTTATCAAGGAAGCTCTCTACAAGCCGATGGTTATTCAAGGCAAGACAGTTGGTGACACGACCTATTCACCAACCATGAAGCTCAAGGTTATGTACAATAAGAACAGGGAAGAATTTGAGTCAGAAGCCTACAATGCAGCTCGTGAACGCATTCCAGTTGATTCAATTGAGAAGAATCAGAAAATAATGACCATCATTGACATCAACCAGATTTGGTTCATTGATAACAAGTTTGGAGTGAGCATGCGTTTTCAGCAGGGTATTGTCGAGGAGTCTCAGAAGCTTCCTTCATTTGCTTTCCAGGGACTTGATGATGTTGGTGATGATGATGACGGGGTAGATTTTGAGTAAAAAAAAAACAATAAAACAAAAAAATAAAATAATAATAAATATTATTAATACAATAAATGGGTAGAAATAATATTTATAACAGGAATGTTGGAAATTTAACAAATGAGATGTATGAAAATATACCGAAAAATAAACGAGTTGCATTAGGTGCTGAACTTGTTGCAGCGTTAGGTGCTGATGGGTGCTTCCCCGAAAAAAAACTATATAAAATAACCAATTCAACCGGTAAATCTGGCTTTAAGTTACGTGAAATTATCACAGAAACGCCAGTTAGATATATAAATTATGCCAAAGGTTCAGTCCGTGGTAAAGGTACAGCAGAAGTTGCGTCTGGAAATGAAGGTATTGTTTATATTGGTTGCTTAGATGCTAATTGTGAAAAAGAAATTGCAATCAAAAAGGTTCCCAATCCAGACGTAGGTGGTAACTCACACGATGCCATCGTGGCTGCCGAAAGAGAATTTGATAATTTAAAGAAAATTCATACATCATCTGATCATGTTGTTACTCCGTATTTATTTACAAAGTGCGGCAATTCTGCTTACCAATATGTAGAATATTTTTCAGGTGGCGAATTAAAGAAGTGGATGAATACAAACAGATTACGCCCTGAGCATTCTAGAAATATTGTTTTTCAAATAATATTTGCTCTCAAACAAATACAAGCAAAATATCCATCATTTAGGCATAATGATCTTCATGTGGGAAATATTTTAGTCAATGATAAAGCAAGTGCAAGTGGATATACTATATATGACAATAAAAAAGTTAAAAACATTGGAGTAAAAGTTGCTATTGCTGATTTAGGTTATTCATCTATTAATAATAATTACGATTATGACTATAGACTAAAACATCAATATGGTATGAGCGGCGACAACAATAAAATGTATGATTTACATTATTTTTTAAATGCTCTTTATGCGGAATCTAAAGATCCACAGCTTAACGCATTTATTAAAGATGTAATCGGTGTAGATTATTTAGGACGAGGTTCCCCAATGTCAAAAAAGATTCGAGAGTGGAGATTGGCATATCCATTTACAAAAGATACAGTTTTTCTATCATTTGATGAAATTTTGAATCATTCATATTTCGACGTGTACAACAAACAAAAATCCCCGTCACCGGTAAAATCCCCGTCACCGGTAAAATCCCCGTCACCGGTAAAATTTAAGCGCCCAACTATTAGACCAAGGCCAAAACAACCAACTATTAGATATAACAGAAACACATTATTGAGACTACAACCAGCGGGAATAGGTAATCTTAAGTTACCTCTTGGTTTAAAACCAAATAATCATTTATTATTATTTCCTAATCTACCAGCTCCGAGACCGCCAGCTCCGAGACCACCAGCTCCGAGACCACCGAGACCGCCGCGACCGCCAGCTCCGAGATCGCCAGCTCCGAGATCGCCAGCTCCGAGAAAAAACACGGCGGCCAGATGTAAGCCAAAACGACCCGTGAGTCTATGTGGGAAAACCGTGAAACCTCAACACGGTATAGGTGTAGAAAGAATGACTGCGCGCGAGATGGCGGTCTTTATAATGGAGCATGCACCCGATGATGTTAAAGATAAGCTCCGTCAAATGAATAAAGCTTCGCGTTCACAATTATGTTTTTTACTGCAGCAGTTCTCTGAAGGTAAAAAATTAATGCCGCCACATAAAATAAACCAGAACCGCCGCCCAACAACGCCAAATAATGTAAGACGTAATAGATTAATTAAAATGGCTAGAAACCATATTCAGATGACCGGTAAATTAAACAGAAATACAATTATTAAGGTTCAATCATATCTTTCTAAAGAAGAGTTATGTAAATTTATACAAGACCAACAACAAATACTCAAAAGAAAATTAGCAAGTGAAAAAGCTGCAAAGCTTCTGGTTTTTGCACACGGGAAAAAATCTAATCCTACATCCAGAAAAAATACTAAAACAACATTCGTTTTACCAAGTAAAAATAATCGTTTAACAAAAAATAACAAGGCCGCTGTAGAAAAACTAAAATGGGAAATTCATTCTACTTTATTTGCTAAACTAACAGCGAATGCTACAAAAGCAGCCAATAATGTAGCCGCTGCAGAAAAAGCTCATGGAAATGCAAAAACTAAAAATACTCAAGCTATATTAACTGCTGCAAGAACAACACAAATTCGCGCAAATGCAAATTTACAAAAAGGTCAAAACGATTTAGAACTCCAAATCATGGCTGGAAATTTAGCGAAAGCGCAAATAAAAGAAGAAAAGCGTTTAGCGGAAGAAAGATTAAAGATAATTTTTAAAAGGACTGGTCTCAATTCAAATTCTAATTCACCTAGTCCAGGACCGAGAACACCCGGTCTGGAAATTAATTCAGTTGTAAATCAATTGGTTAATAATGCGTTGTTGGGAACACCTAAAAATTTATCACGTGTTGTTGAAAAAATTAAAGGATTAAAAAACAAAAAACTAAACCCTTTAGCATTTACTGTTGGTACACCACCCGAAAAACTTAATTTGAAACCAAATCCAGTTGCACCTCGCCCGGTAGTTTTTTCTCAACCAAAGAAAAAGACAACAGGAAAGGGAAGTAAATTAAATAAATTTCTAAGAGGAACGACCAAAAAAACAACAAAAAATGTTAACCACATTTTGGTAAAACCAACTTCTAAAACTACTTATTCAAGAAATAATAATGGGAGAATTAGAATAAATCCACCAGGTGGAAGAAGTAGACTATGTGAAACTATGTCTAAACCGGAAATTGAGGTGTATCTGCGTATAAAAGGTATAGTAATTCCTGATAAAATTAATGGTAAAAAACCTACAAAAGCTAAGTTGTGTGAATTACTAATGGCATAAAAAAAAATATTTATTTATATAAAAAAAAAATGCGAATGAATTGGGAACTAAATTTAGACTCGGCAAATCTTAGAGATGCACGAACTTATTTTAACAGATATTGTGAACTACTTAGAAGGAATCGTAATTATCGAAATATACCCCTATACCCAGTAACTTATTTTATAATGCAAAGAGATCCCGTGTTCAAGAATAATTTAAACGGTGATTCAAAAGGCGCTATCCTGGAGTGTTCAGGCGCCCCCCTCGTAGTTTCTGCAGATTTTCAAATTTATTTAATATGTGTGCTGGATTATATACCGCCGGAACGTATTAATAAATCAAATCCCAACCCAATTACCCGAACAGAATTAAAAAAAAACCCAACCAAATTTAAGAGAGGAACTAATCATTTTATTTGCGCTGTAAAAATGTATACTAAGTTATATTGTTTTAATTCGTGGGGAAGCGGTAGTTTCAAGATAGATATAAAAGCATACGAGGCGGTTAAGAATTATGTAAATTCACGCCCCTTGTCATCAGACAAAAAAATAAAAGATATTGTGGTGTATAATGGACCGTCATTGCAGTGCTTCCAAGGTTCGGCGGCTAATACATCTTTTTTATTACCTAATACCAATCAAGAAATTAAAGGTGGCTTCTGTGGAATAATATCATTTGATTTTATAATTCTTATGTCACTTTTGTATGCTCAAAAACAAATACCTAGAACTAAAAATGCTTTCAATAATTACGTTTCTCAATTAGGTGTGCACGGTATTATGTATGGAGGAACAGAAAGGGCCACACCGGCATCAAAAAATAAGTCTGCACCTATTGCTCGATTACTTAACTTCTTGGGCCAATCAAAAATGTTTAGTCCAGACAATCCAAAAGCGCGTATAGCTCGGAAAAACGTTAGACCATTAGCTAGTTTTATATCAGCAGCACCAGCACCAAACACAGCAGCTCGCCGAAACACACCACCAGCACCAAACACAGCAGCTCGCCGAAACACACCACCAGCACCAAACACAGCAGCTCGCCGAAACACACCACCAGCACCAAACACAGCAGCTCGCCGAAACACACCACCAGCACCAACCCCTAGGGAATTTATTTTGACTATTCCGACGTCTCGAGGTTCTGAAGCTGCTTTTGTACGAGTGCGGGGCGGGAAAAATGTGGTAATGGCCACATTATATAAAACAAACTACAACAAATTAAAAAACAGTACGATTCGTTCTGTGAACAGACGAGAACAATTTGAGATTATATATAATAACAACAGATTTGGGGGGGATTATGTTGTTCCATTTAAATCTATTTATAGAAATATGAACAATGAACGAATTCCAATTATCAATTTCTAACTTCCACCGCTTCCGCTCAGGCTGGTGGTGTATCAACACAGGCGCTCGAGCGCCTGGGCCAGATATTTACTGCCAATCAAAATAATAAAAAAAAATATATATTATATTTTATATAAAAAAAACATGAAGAATCAGAAATTATTGATAGTTGTATTAATAGGATTAGTATTTCTTTATTTATTAAATTTCCGTATGACAGCTTGTAATTGTGACGGCGGTAGCGGTAGCGGTAGCGGTAGCGGTGAACACTGGACTGTTTACGGGACCAACGGATGTGGATGGACTCGTAAGCAAATAGACCATATGAAATCAAATGGAATACCGCATACATATATTGAGTGTGACAAAAAAGACTGTGGTGAAATCACAAGTTACCCAACTTTAAAAAATTCAAGTGGTAAAGTAATGGTGGGATTTAACAAGATTTGATAAGACCAGTGATACCGATTCCACATAGTTGCTCTCTCAATAGCTTTGGCTTGAAGTAACTTCAAGTTCTAGTGGGCTGGTCTGGCCTTCAGCAACTAAAAAAAAAATATTCAATTAAATTATAAAAAAAATGGAGCAATTAACTTTAGGGAAAGTATACCCAGCAGGAGGGCGAGGGCGTTACAAAAAAGGTGGTAAAATTCCAAAAGCCGGTCTTTACATACTCCATAAAGGTGAAGTGGTTGTCCCTGCTCACCGTGTCAAGACTGTTGACAAGGCTTTGAAAAAAGACGGTAAAAAACCACTCAAAAAAGTATGTAAAAACTGTGTACTCACTAAAAAACAATTAACGGTGAGACGCGTTTCTTCTACGAGAGCGCGTCGGTAAAACCACTAAATAAAGAGGTTAACTTTGTTTTGTTGATTTTTGACAGACACGAGTTCCTTTTGGCATTTTTTTAATATTTAGTTAGTTTTTTTTTCCTGGTATAATATTAAAAATGAAAAATAAAGTAAAAAAATTACCAACGTCTGGATCTGAGGCATTATTTGTATATGATGATTGGATTAATAATAAACGAGTAAATAATTGCTATGCCTATGCTGTAAATGACCTGAGAACTTATAGGGCGCGTAAAAGTGTGCCAGGTAATCGGTCTGGGATGTCGAATCTTCCTCATACCTATACCCATTGCAAAGGTTTAACCAAACGTGTTATCTCTGACAATCCTAAAAATGTCTACAAAACAAAAGCTTGTAAAGCATGCAAACCAGGATTTTATAAAATCATGATGTTTACTGCTAAGAAATCTAAGAATTCATTGCTCAATGATCCATATGGTGATTTTCATTTTTTTAAACAGCATAATGAAATCAGATACAAAGTAAAAGATGGAGATACTGCCTATAGCATTGCTAAATTTTTCGATGTCCCAATCAGTAGAATCAAAAAACATGCCCCTTTTATTGCTGGTAAAAAGATTCAATTTAAAGTAAATACATGGAGTCACAAGATGGGTTGGGCAACCGGACCGTTGCTGACGGATGCGTGCGGTAAAGCAATTAAAGATCCTCGCAAAGCGTGTAAAAACTATTCTTTCAATTACAAAAATTATTGTAGTTCAATGTGTGTTCGAAAGAATGCCGTTAAGGCTGGAAAGAATTCCCATATCACTCATCAAAGATTCTAAATCTTCATCTTCGTCTAAATCAAATGTGATGTGAGACATGTATTCATCTAAAAAATTTTCATTCTGACCTATTCTATCCAAAATGGTAAAAATTGTTTCTGGGGAAACGTTAATTAAATTTGAAGTTTCTCGTCTGTTGTCTTCAATTTTTATAGTCACGGTATATTTTGAAACGTCAAATTTTTTTCTACAGACTGGGCATGTATTTTTTCCAATTTCTTTCCAATCGTTAATACACGAAGTATGGAATAAATGTCCACACCAAAGTTCCCGTGTTCCCCGTGTCCTTTTAATTGAATTTAAACAAATTGCACAAGTGTTTTCGTTGTTTTTATTATGTAAATGACAATTTTTACCATTTTTACAAGGAGTTCCATTTTTTGTCAGGGATTCACAATTAGACATTAATAGATATAAAAAAGTTTTTATTTTATTTTTACAATATTAACGACGTCGTCGTCTTCCTAATTCATACTCGTATGTAGCCATCACGTCTCTATATTTGTCTCGCATTTCATCTTCTATTTTGTTTTTAAATAAAATAATGTCATCTTTTATTTGGGACTGTCTACAAATTGGGCATTGATCTGAAGTAACAAACCAATTTAAGATACACTTTAAGTGATATGCGTGACCACAATTGAGACGTTTTGTTTGTGCAGAATTAGTACTCGGTACTTTTTCAAAACAAATTAAACATGTCTGTTTTAGATGTTTTGAACAGTAGTTATCCATTAAAATATTATTCTTGCATTTCGCGCCATCCGGTTTAATCCAATCACATGACATATTTTTGAATTATATTATAAATGAGTTTATTTATTTCAATTTCTGACCCACATCCATCTACAATGTATTTGTCACATAAAACTTTTTCATTAAACATTTTTCTATATTTTGAATCAAGGGATTCAAGATATTCATAACTAACCGATGTATCACCTTCTTGTTTTCTATTTTTGACACGTGAATAAGCTATGTGTACTGGTGTATCAATATAAATATAAACGTCTGGCATCCATGCATTATTATTAAAAGCTGTTGTATAGACTTTGTCTTCAAGTTCAGTTTTTTCCATAATTTCCCAGAAAACTTCTTTTGAAGAAAGAGGACTTCTCTCGTAAATTGCAAATCCTGGCAAAGTTTTCAAAGTTTGTAAAATTAACATTTGAAATAAAAACCCCCATCGCGCTGGGTCACTATAATATAAATCAAGTGGCCACTTTTCAAGTGGTTCGCGTTGGACCGTAAAACCCCTTTTTTCAAGTAAATTAAGTTGGGTTGATTTACCTGATGCAATATTTCCATCAATTACAATTTTCATTTTATTTCAAAGAAAGAGTTTCAAAGAGTTATTATTATTTCAAAGAGTTACTTTTTTAACTAACTACCTACAGTCTTCTAGAATACAAATTTTTTTAAAGATACTTACGATATCTTGGTGGCGCAGCTCTTTTTAAATTTGATTTTTTTCTGGAAGAATTTATGTTAAGCGCCGGAATAATTTGGTGATTGGTTATATATTTTGGTATTGGGCTTTGTTTGTTTCGCAACAAACCAGCTTTTAGTCTATTTGTATTTGTTTTAATTCTTCTTTTTTGGGAGAGAAGACGTCTGAGCTCTGTTGAATTCAATATTACCCGTAAATTGCTGTTATTTACAGGGTTGTTTTTGTGGTATACTTTTAAAACCCTGTTCCACATCGCGCGTTCTTGTTGCGGAGTTAAACGAACCATACGCACCGTTGGACATTCCGCCGTCTGATTCCATGTGGTGATTAAACTCTGAACATTTTGTTTGGACCACTCGAGTGGATATTGATTTCTGTAGTATTTTCCCATTTCACGAATTAATTTGTTCTGATTCCCTCCAACTAAATACGCAAGTGGACACTCTCCATTATTACGCAAGTCTACTAAATTCTGTGCTGTGTGTTTTTGTAATCTTCTACGAGGCAAAATAAGATGATTCATGTTTTTTATAAAATAAGAAAATAAAATAATACTCTTTTTAGTCAATCTCAATTGGTTAATTTAGTAAGTATCTGGTGGTACCTTCAATAAAGGTTTGTTACAGGATTGACACTGGTTTGCGAAGTTGTTGGGACGTTTCACCTGACCAGTGTGTTGAAGATTTTCAATCTTCTGGACAACTTGTGGACCCTGTTGTTGTAAAAGTTGACGATACGCATAGTTATCTTGGTAAGCAATGCCATGAGTTTTCATGACATAATCATTTAAAAGTTGAGCAGATGTTCCAATAGTAAAACATCTTCCATCAGCCATACCTAATCTCTGTGACATTTTTTGCGTTGTTTTTATATTTTATATTTATATTTTTTTTACTGAACTATAACTGAATTTTATTGTTGGAACGAGTCAATTTCCAAGAATGAATGTTTTTATTTTGTAAGAATTTGACAAAGTCTGGAATTTTGTAACCCAAAAAAATATCAAAAAGTTCAGAATTTTCTATTTTTTCAGTTTTGATTGTATCTTTATTTTCAAAAATCACATGATTGATGATGTTGTATGCAAAAACAATCTCCTTGAGGGTTTGTGCACCTGTAATAATTATTTTACCTGTACTGAAAATACTTACAGTAATTTGTTTCATATCTGCAGCTGGCTTAAACTTGATGATGGCTGCAGAGTACTTTTCTGGATTGTAGGTTACCTTAAACATGTGTTGATTCGAAAAAACTCTAATCACTTCATAAAGATTAACATTGTAATTAAGACTGAAATTAGTATTAATTAACTGAATTTCAAAACGATCACTGGGGATATTATCATCGGGTTCTAACTTTAAGATGAATCCCAAAAGGATTGAAAGTTGCTTTATTATACGTTTACAGTCAAAAATATCACAGCACCCTGCGACTTGAATACTTCCATTAGGAAAAATCTTGATCGATTTTTTGCTATACACATCTTGATATGCTAAAGTAACCTGATTGTAAAATGCAGTATTTTTGATTGTCCACTGTATGCCTGCTTGTTCACTACTACCTTTTTTACGGATGGTGATACCACTACTACCCATCGCCGTAAAACAGGAACGAATTTTGTCAATATCATTTTTTGAACATTTAAAAAGCTCCTTTGAAGTCATCGTTATAGTTGTTAGTTTAATAAAAGAAGGTTTGTGTTCATCTGGATATATAGACCTGAACTCATTCATGGTTAGCATATAGCTGAACATGTTGTTTGCAAGACTGGAATACGGCATATTCAGTTTTATTGTAGAAAGTATGTCTGTCTTAATTTCTTAAGCTAATTTAAACACGAATTTTTTTTCTACTTATTAAATAAGTTTGCCAAGTTCAATACTTCTTCTTCTTCTTCGTTAGAATTTGAACTGAGTAAGTGTAATTGTCGGAGCCAACTCTCATTTGAGTTGTAACCGTTACTACCTGGGGACCGTGAAGGGCTGCGACGGTTACTACTTGGTGACTGTGAAGGGCTGCGACGGTTGTAACCGTTACTACTACTGGAATAGTTTGGAGAACGATAGGGTGAATTCAGAAGATTTGGATTAAGATTTAAATTTAAGTTACTTGGTGACCGTGAAGGGCTGCGACGGTTGTAACCGTTACTACTACTGGAATAGTTTGGAGAACGATAGGGTGAATTCGGAAGATTTGGATTAAGATTTAAATTTAAGTTACTTGGTGACCGTGAAGGGCTGCGACGGTTGTAACCGTTACTACTACTGGAATAGTTTGGAGAACGATAGGGTGAATTCGGAAGATTTGGGCCAGGTTTATTTGAGTTGACCCATTTACCGTTTAGATAATTCCAGGTTTGGCCAACTGGGGCGCGTCCAAGTGGTCGTTTAATCCAACCGTTAGGTAAAACTGGAGGTTTTGGCGCCCCTAATTTCACCATGGTGTTTCTGTTACCGTTGTTATTACTATTACTGTTGTTATTAGAGAAGAAGACCATAGGTTCTTTCCCTGGTCTGTGTTTACGGGGTGAAGGTGAAGGTAGTGATCTAATTGGTGGAGACGGAGATTTTGGTTTTGGTCCAGCTTTATTTGAATTCAATCTATAATTTCTTTGAAAGTTGTTAGGAGCAAGTGCTACAATACCACCAAATCCGCGATTATTATTCATATTCATATTCATATTCATATTCATATTCATATTGTTTAAAATTCTACGTCTCAAATTGTCCATTTGAGATTTTTTGTAGACACTGAAACCTTTGATTTTACGTTTACGGGCAATATCTTTTAATAGTGTTAGAGTCTTTGCTGATACTACTTTATTTCTATTACTTTGATTTTTTGCTGGTGACGTGGCACCCGCATTCCTATTATTCATAGAATTTAATACTTTTTGTCTCAAATTTTCCATTTGAGCTTTTTTATATGTTGTGTAACCTTTCACTTTACGATTTTTCGCAACTTGCTTTAAATCTTTTAGGGTACTCATTCTCCTGACATTATTTTTCGTAACCATTTATTTAATTTTATAATTTAGATAAAGAAAAAAGTTTTTACTTGAGTAAGAAAACATGGCTTCTCATATATATTTCATTCTGGATCGGTCTGGGTCTATGAACGCATTTATTGACGATACAATTGGAGGATTTAATTCGTTTATAGCAAACCAACAAAAGGATAACGCAGACGGTGTAATGTCATTATTTTTGTTTAATGAAGACGTAACACCCATGTATAAAAACAAATCAGTCAAAGAGGTTGAAAAGTTGAATTCACAAACGTATTTTCCCGCGGGAACAACTGCACTATGTGATGCGATTGGAACAACTATTAAATACGCTTGCACACAAGACGGTGGTGAAAAGATTATTGTAATTCTTACGGATGGTGCTGATAATATGAGCAAGAATTACACAAGGAATCATGTCAATGATTTGATTTCTATCAAGAAGAAAGAAGGATGGCAATTTGTATTTTTGGCTGCTAACCAGGATGCGATTAATACAGCTACACAATACGGGATTGGGAATGGTGCAGCAATGACTTTTAATCAAGAACATACAGAAGATACATTCGAATGTCTTTCAGCGGCAATTGGTCGTCAAGTAACTGGTGAAAGTCAAGATGTCGAATTTACTGGTCTTGAAAGATTGAAAAGTTGTCCTCCACAACCACAACAGGTGTCTTCGGATGTTTTTACTAATGTAGTTCATGATTCAGTTGTTGGTCTCAGGCGTTGTTAAAAAAACATTTTATTAGTGAATAGTAATAAAATGCCCAAAGGAACTCGAGTTTATAGATGTGTCAAAAAATTAACCAGAGGTAAAAAATTTACTTATCCAGCAGCTATAGCTATTTGCCAAAAATCAACAAAACAAAGCTACAAAACGGGAAAACCTCTTTATGTAGTAATTTTTGATCAAAAGACACCGAGGTCCCGACTGCGTAAAATGGCTTAAAGATTTTTCCAGTATATAGTATATAGTAAAATGTTCCAGGCCATTAACTCTAAAGTCAACAAGGAGGTCGACACCGGTGCCTCCAACCATGCCGGTTGCGACAAGTTCCCGAAGTGCCCGGGCTCGTCCTACAACGCCTTCAAGGGCTCGTGCAACGCCCCGAACTAAGCACTGATTTGATATTTTTTTATATATATATGCCCGAGTGGGACTGATTTTTTGGTAGGATGCCCGAGTTGGTCTAAGGGGTTGGTCTTAAGCACCAATGTGCTCATGCACGCGCGGGTTCAAACCCCGCTTCTACTATTCAATAGTCCTCATAGCTCAGTTAGGATAGAGTAGCAGACTTCTAATCTGTTGGTCGCGGGTTCAAATCCCGCTGGGGATATTTGCTCCTATAACTCAGATGGTAGAGTGACAGGCTGTTAACCTGTAAGTCAGAGGTTCGAACCCTCTTGGGAGCGTTTTTTTTTTAATAATTATACACTAATTATTAAAAAAAAATTGACTTAAAGATTTGGATAAAAATTGATGTATTTATTTTAGGTGAATATTTTAGGGAGAAAAAAAAAATGAATAATCATCCACCGGTTATTGATTATAATCGTTTAAAAAGAATTTCACCAATAACGGATCCTTTAAATAAAACAGAGTTCAATAAAATTACTCAAGTGTGTATATTATTTATATTTATCGGCTTTTCGGTTCTTATAAAACGTTTCAAGGATAAAAAAGCCCAGAGGGACAAAAAATAATACGTACTACTATTAAATATGCTGTCTTCTAAATTTTTAAAAACATATCATCTTCGTTTATTAGATGTACTTTGTACAGGTCCAATTCAACTTTTGGTTTCTAAATATGTTGATAATGATTTATTAAAATTGTTTATGATTATAACTGGATTAGGTACAATTATTTATAATGGACATAATTATTTGTATATAAATAGAGACATCATAGATAAATCGATACCTTTAGTACACAATATAGAGGGAAAATATCAAATCCATCGTCTCTATAATATATTGATTATGTATCCTATTTTTAATTATATATACAATACGACAAAAATACCGCAACCTTTAAAAAAATTATTCAGAATCAATATGATTTTAGGATTTCTTTATAATTTATATTATTTAATTGTTCTGAACAATTAGTCGAGTAATGCTATTGTTTCTTAGGGAGTACACAGTTTTTACATACTTTTTTGAGTGGTTTTTTACCGTCTTTTTTCAGAGCCTTGTCAACAGTATTGACGCGGTGAGCAGGGACAACCACTTCACCTTTATGGAGTTTGTAAAGACCGGATTTTGGAATTTTGCCGCCTTTTTTGTATCGAGGTGGAGTTGATGGTGGGACTGGTGTTGTGTATACAGAAACAATATGAGACGATGGGACCCGCACGTGTTGATATTCGTGAATACTAGAGTTCCAATAAGATACTGGCACCTCACCTCTCTGGGGGGGTCCATTAATTCTAACATTTTGACCACCTATTAATTGTGCTCGTACTTCAGCCATTTTTAATTTTATAATTTAAGTTAATATTTTATTTTACAGTTTTTACATACTTTTTTGAGTGGTTTGCGTTTCGATTTTTTCAGGGCCTTGTCAACAGTTTTGACGCGGTGAGCAGGGACAACCACTTCACCTTTATGGAGTTTGTAAAGACCGGATTTTGGAATTTTACCACCTTTTTTTAAACTCCATGTTGGAGACGGAGGTGGAGATCCACCAAATGAAAATAGACCACCCCCCCCTCCTGGTGGGGGCATTAATTCAGCAAGATTTTGATAATTATTAGGATGTTGGTTTATTTTAAGGAAGGCTGATTCGTATCTTCCTTTTAGATTATTATATTTTTGTTGTTGGATGAGGGTTACTGGGACTCCACCAGGAGTCATCCATATATCACCAGATTTAAGACCCCTGCGTGCTGCACCACGTTCAAGTGTAACGTGAGGTATTCCACCATGCACTGATATATGATTCGCCGCAATCTGATCGCGGGGAATCCCTTGCATATTTGCACGAGTAGCATAATATCGAGACCCAGATGGTGTCGTTTTAACTAAGTATATTTTGTTATTCATTTTTTATAATTTATATATATATTTTTTTTTAGTTGCTGAAGGCAACGCCGCCCATACCAGCTTTAATTCTAAACACGTTGAAATTTACCGCATACAGGTAAAAATTGGTCGTTGGCACACTAGACGATGTCCCCATAATAATATGAGCATTGTCGAGACGACTGAAATTGCATGTGCCAGTTGGTTGGTGTTTATTCGCTTTCATGGCAAATGAATACATTTTGAGACCGCCTCCGCCAGTCGAAGCGACACTGGCTCCTTTAAGTAATTCGGATGCGAATTCTGAATGGTAATACCCTTGAACCTGTGTAAAAAATTTATCAGGTAAAGGCGTCCCAAAGAGTTCATTACCGTTTAAGTAAATTTGAACATCGTCAGTTATTAAAGTTGCCTCATCTGGTTTACCCCAAAGTAGGCATTTGACGGGATGGTTGAGTAAATTCAAATCAAAACGTGGTGAATCGGTATTACCATCTGAAGTGATTCTTTGAACTTGTTCGATGAGGATTTCGTGTTCCGTGTTTACAAACCAGTCACGCTCGTCGGTGTCCAACATTGTGTAAGTGGCGTAGTATTTGAAATCTGATGTGTTATCAGTACCCGCGTACTGAATTCTAATTTCGACTTCGTTGTATTGGAGCGCTAAGAGTGGCAAACCGTTATTGTCACAAAAGAAAAAGTGAAGTGGTAACCATTTTGCGGCTAAAATATTTGTCAAAATGTCGTCATCATTGTCAGCATTTTGTGTAGCCATAGCTTTAGCGCCCGAATCCACTAAGAATTTCTGCCAGAGCTGTACCATGTAAAATGCGTCCTGACGGTCTACCATTTGTCCACCAATCCACAGTTCGAAAACAGCTGGGTTTTCAGTATTAGCAAAATTTGCATTGACATCTCCTGTACCAACAGTAGCTGTATCACCTAAATCGATCCATACGTTATTTAAAAGGTCACCTTTATTTGGGATTTTAATAGTGTGGTCTGTTCCTGACCCCATTGGGTTTAAACGATTGGTTTTAAGTGCGAAGTTTGTATGACGTTTATAGTTCTGTCTAAAAAATGAGACTTCTGGTGAACCAGTTAAGTAAGCATCCTGAACACCTGTTGCGACAAGATCGATTAGGGCTCCCGACATTTAGTTTATTTATTATTATTAATAAAGAAATTATATATTAAAAATTACGCTCCTTATATTATTAAGAAAAAATATGGTCGTCTTCCAGGTTCTCTCGTGGGAAGCCAAAGATACTGAAGAAGGAGACGAGTATCAAATTAATATTTTCGGTCGTACTAAAGCCGGTGCGTCGGTTTGTGTAACGACTTCCTTTGCTCCATATTTTTTTGTAAAATTGTTTAGAAATGCCAAGCCACCTGATATTTTTAAAAATATAAAAAATGTTTTTTCTGGCATTGTTGGCTACGACTTGGTGAAATGCAAAGATGTTTGGGGATTTCAAAATAATGAATATTTTACGTTTATGAAACTGAATTTCACCACTATCGCGGCAATGAAGAAATGTGATTGGGCGCTCAAAAATCCGATGGTACTTTCCACTGGGGGCGGTGCAGTTCGTCCTAAAGTATTTGAGTCAAACGTAGAGCCTCTTCTGAGGTTCATGCATCGCACAGGGATTCAATCGACCGGTTGGATGGATACCGGTTCTGGGTGTTCTCGATCATACTTGAGTCACTGTGACATTGATTTATTCTGTAACAATTGGAAAAGTCTCAAGCCCGTTGTAGAAAGAGATGATATTGCTCCATTTGTCATAGCTTCATTTGACATTGAGTCATATAGTTCTACAGGTAAATTTCCTGAACCAACAGTTGAGGGAGATGCTTGTTTTCAGATTGCTTTTACTCTGAAAAGATACGGAGAAAGTGAAATTTTTGACAAGACCTGTCTGTGTTACAAGAAAACAGATACTGAACTGGAAGGTTGTGACATCATCAACTACGAAACTGAAAAAGATCTCCTGATGGGTTTTAGTGAATACATCCGTAAACACGATATTGATGCTCTTACCGGGTGGAATATATTTGGTTTTGATTTGAATTATATTTATAAGCGAGCAATTTTGAACAATTGTCCAATTGAATTTTATGAATTAGGTAAACTCAAAAAAAAGGTTTCTAATTTGGTCGAAAAGAAGTTATCGTCGAGTGCTCTTGGTGACAATCTGTTCAAACTCTTGCCTATGCCTGGTCGATTTATTTTTGATTTGTATCATGAGATAAAACGGCAGCATAATTTGGATTCTTATAGTTTGAATTCAGTTTCACAGACTTTTCTTGGTGATCAAAAGATTGACATGTCTCCCAAAGAAATGTTTGCTCGATTCCGAGAAGAAGATCCAGTCAAACTGCGGGAAGTGGCTGAGTACTGTATTAAGGATACGATTTTGCCTCATGCTTTGATGGACAAGTTGTGTAATTTTTTGAATCTGGTTGAGATGGCAAAAGCAACTTGGGTTCCTATTAATTATCTTTCTGAACGAGGACAACAAATCAAGGTTTTTAGTCAAGTAGCCAGAGAAGCGCGCGAGTTGGGGTACATGATTCCCACAATTCGTTGGGGAAGTGTTTCTGAAGCTTATGAAGGTGCGACAGTTTTGGAGGCGCAGACTGGCGCTTATTATGCACCAATCACTGGTCTTGATTTTGCAAGTCTGTATCCGTCAATTATGATGGCCCACAATCTGTGTTATTCCACTTTGGTAATGGATCCTCGGTATGATAACTTGCCTGGGGTGACTTATGAAAGTTTTACAATCGGTGACCGTACTCATAAATTTGCCCAAGAGGTTCCGAGTTTGTTGCCAGGAATTTTAGATCGTCTCAAACAATACCGCAAAAAAGCCAAGAAAGATATGGCCACTTCGACCGGAATGATGAAGAACGTATACAACGGAAAACAATTGGCCTACAAAGTATCTATGAATTCTATTTATGGATTTACTGGTGCTTCCAAAGGAATGCTTCCGTGTGTTGCCATTGCTGCTACCGTCACGTGCAAAGGCAGAAGTATGATTGAAGAAACTAAAAACTATGTGGAAAAGAATTACCCTGGTTCGGTTGTTCGCTACGGAGACACGGATTCAGTTATGGTTGAATTCAACGTTGAAGGATTGACTGGTCATGATGCAATCGTTAAAAGTTGGGAGATGGGTGAGAAAGCTGCGGCAGAGTGTACAAAATTGTTCAAACAGCCAAATGATTTAGAACTTGAAAAGGTGTATTATCCTTATTTTTTGTACTCTAAAAAGCGCTATGCAGCGAAGATGTGGGTTCAGAATAAAAAAGGTGAGATAGTGTTTGACAGTATCGATATCAAAGGTCTTCAGGTTGTTCGTCGCGACAATACACCCTATGTAAGAGAATGTTGCAAAGAAGTTTTGGACATTATTCTGGAAAGTAATAACCCGGGAAGCGCAAAAGAATGTGCCAGGCGTCGCGCGGTTGAGTTATTAGATGGTCAGGTTCCGATGGAGAAGTTGATATTATCTCAGAAGTTGGCGGATTCGTATAAAAGCAAAAATTTAGCCCATGTGAATGTGCGAGATAAGATCAAACGCCGAGAACCAGGGTCGGAGCCACAGTCCGGTGATCGTGTTCCGTATGTATTGATAATGGCTGATAGTGAAAAGCAATATGAAAAAGCTGAAGATCCAACCTGGGTAAAAAAGAAGAACTTGAGACTCGACTATCAATATTATTTTTCAAATAAATTTGTTACGCCGGTGTGTGATTTGCTTGAGCCACTTGTTGAAAATCCAAAAGAAGCAATTTTTGGAGATCTTCTCCGAAAACAAACGAAACGAATAAAAGGAGCAGCCACTTCAAAAAATATCGTGGAAATGTTTGCAAAATACGAAATTAAACATAAAATTGATAATTAATATAAGTAAAAACTTATGAATAATGGGTTTTGTTGAAGAAGTAACTAAATTATACAACGAGGAAATTAATTCTCAAGTAAATGATAAACTTACAAAATTTGCTGAACACGTTTCTAAGTCGTATGATGTAAATCATCGACAGCTTTTACGTGATTTAAATAATATTGACGGTTTGGAGATTTCGACACAAACTTCACCGGGTGTTCCTGGACAGTGTTTGGGTATCAAGTTGGATGGAAAAAGATGTTCAAGAAAAGGAAAGAATCAAGGTTATTGTACTTTGCATATTAATCAACGGCCAGTTATTAAGAAAACTCCATCTGCTCACAAGATGGAGATTGAATTACAAGAACTACTTCCAAAGCATAATCATAGTTTTCCGCCGCTTTTCAGTGCTGATTGTCCGGCTTGTATAAGAGAGTCAAGAAACAAGAAAAATTCTAAAAAAATAGACTTATAGACTTATTTATATATTAAAATAACCACATGAGTAGATCAGAAATTTTATTACAATCAATCAAAGAGTTTTATTCAACTGAAGAAAATTCTGAACATCTCAGAGATATTTTAGAAAAAAGAAATGGAATCTCTCTCAGAAATTTAGAATGGTTCATCACAAATTATTCAAAAGGAAACAATCTCACCTATACAACAGACAAAGGCAAAATGTTTACAGTTCACTGTGCCTATAAATCAAGTTTGGATGGTTACAGTAAAAAACTGTTCGATCCATTTTGTAGGACTGAAAAATTTGGATACAAGATTCCAAATTCAGAGTCAGAAGTTAACACGACTGTTGCACAACTAAATTTTATTCGTTGGTGTATAAAAAACAATATTATCGAATATATCTTAAATAATAAAAAAAAATTATTTTCTTCAAAGAAGTCTTAATTTTCCATTTTCAATTTCAATCTGCCGGTACCCTTGTGCATAGACATGCATAACATAGTCATCATTTGTACCTCCATTTAAATTACTAATGAATTTTGGTTTAATTCTATTTTTTCCTATTTTCGTAAGACCAAAATTTAAAGATCCAGTTGGTGCTGGATCCTTAGGTTTTAATGAAAATGAATACATGTATATGTTCTGCAAACCACACGTCATGCCTGACTGGAAAGGTATCATTGTTTTGTAAAATATGTCGGTGTGTACATTATTTCTTTTATTATTATCCATTTTACCAAGAAGTGGAACACCATTTAGAATTATAATTGCATCCGACATAACTGGATTACCAGTTTGGGTGTTTATATCCGTAGAGTCAGATGAACTGTAATTGTATCTGTTGAGAAATGCTGTTGAATTACCATCTTGTTCAAATTTTTCTTTTCTAAAAAAATAAAAAAATGCTTTAATTGAAACTTCGGCGGTTAAACTCATATCCGCCTCTTGTGATGAAGTGGGAATAGCTAAAGTTGGATTCTGAATAATAGTTTCTATCATCATAGAGTGTTTTTTACTTTGTAAGTAAACTCTTTCTTCAGCAGAAACTGAAATTTCTTCGGTTACGATAGTGAAATGAGGTAAACTAAGTACATCATTTGTTCCCGTAAAAAAAGTCTGTTTTTTAAATGTGATTCTCAATTGAATATTTTGATGGTAAATTGAACATATTGGAAAATATGGTTCGTAAAAATTATCCAAAAATAAAGAATTATCTGAATCACTCAAAACATGTTTTCTTCCAAAAAATAATTTAAGTGGAATGTATAATTCAATTGGACCCGCGCCTACAATCGAATCTGGAAGTTCTCCTTTATTTTGACCACCGTTGATTAGAGCTTTATTGGTTGTTTGGTCTTCACTTGTAAAAAAAAGTTCATCGTGAATAATGCCCCAATCATTTTCCACAATTTCCAAAACATTTTCATCTACTCTAAATTCTATTTTTTCTATGAGAGCTCTGCCAATTTGATCACAGTATTTGGCAAAATTTGGTCGTGTAAATCTATCTGATAAGAGAGGCAACTTACATTTAATAAACATGTTGCACAAAAGATCACCCATTGTCTGTGGATTTAATGTTACAATAACTGTATTATCAAATGGCCATGTTGGTGAAGTATTTGGATTTGTCACCAGTGTAAAGTTAGAAAATTTTGCAAAATTTGAATGACGCATATTTTTATATTTAAAGAATGAATCTTTGCTTTTGTCGTTGGTTAAATAAGAGTCTTGCATACCGTTGGCACTTAATGACAGAATGGCGCCTGTCCCTGCACGACCGCGCATATCTTTTTTATCCATTGCTAATTACTATTTACTTAGTTAATTTTTTTTAAATCACTTTTCCACATATTTATGGTTGTTGTTTCTTTTATAATTTTTATATTTTCCAAAAGCTGATTCAATTTTTTATTAATTTTTTCAATTTCTTCTTCTGTGTATTGGTATGTCGGAATACGAAGAAGATAATCAAAATTATCAATTTTATTAAATTTTAATTTTTCAAGAACTTGTTCGATTGAACTTTTCTTCTGCTTGAAAATAGTTATTTTATCATTCACCACGTGTTCGATAAATCGACATTTATTTTGGAGTTCCAAATATTCTTTCTTCAACTTTTTCAAAATATTCTTTTTCCTTTTTTGATATGCTTCCAATCTAAATCCCATAAAGTCTACCAAAATCTCTTCAGGGAAATTGTATTTTTTAATTCCTTGTGTCGGATGAAACAAATGCATATTCGAAGCATGAATGTTTTTCCGAAGTTTCAGATCTTTGACCAAGTTCGTTCCTTTGTAATCGTACACTACAAAATTAACATCTTCAATAGTGCTATTGTTCAAAAACCCAGAAATAGTCTTCTTCTCAACGAGTGTGTCCAGATGCTCTTTGTAATCCTGTGTCCATCGACCAGCTGGGAGTTCTGTAATCACCACATTCGAGTCGCCACTTGTTTTCCAAATTCCATCCATTGTCCAAGTTTGATTTTCTTCTTGCTCAATCACACCTTTAAATCCACGAAACCAAGGTTTCATGGTGATCATGTTTTTATTTTCCAGAAGACGTTCAATGTTATTTTTGATGTCGACAGGGTTGAACGGCGGGACATAACAACTAAATCCAGTCCCAATTCCTTCTGTGCCATTTATAAGAACAGGAGGCATCACCGGGATGTAAAATTCTGGTTCAATTGTAGTTTCATCTTCTTCAATATAGGTCAAGATTTCATTGTCTTCTTTGACAAACATGTTTTTTGCGGCTTCGGTTGGATATGTGTGAATATACCTACTTGCTGCCGCATCTTTTCCACCCTGAAGACGAGTTCCGAATTGACCATCCGGGAACAAAAAGTTCATATTATTCGACCCTACAAAATCTTGGGCCAAGTTTGTAATTACTCCGGTCAATGAAGTTTCACCGTGGTGATAACAAGTAAGTTCTTGAGTATAAGAAGCCAACTGTGCCACCCGTGGGTTCTTACTCCACTTTTTAGACATGGTCGCAAAAAGTACTTTTCTTTGAGACGGCTTAAACCCATCCACCGCGTGAGCAATTGAACGCTGGAGATCAGCCAAACTAAAATGGACCATATCCTTCCGAACAAAATCTTTTACTGTAAGGGCCTGGATAGATCCATAGTTTACTTCAAGACCTGATGGATTTGCGGAACTTTCAAGCAGCCATTCTTTTCTTGAATCAGCTTTCTTTTTATCAAAAGCCAACAGCATTGCTTCATCGGTTTCCTCATCCGAAGTAAATTTCACAGTCAATTTTTGGATTTGTTTAAAATATTCTTTTGCTTCTGCGGTTGTTGAAGTTCCAAGTCCTTTGTAATACTTCAATTTCCAACCACTGGTTGAGTTTTGTTCTGACCAAGCCTTAAATGCCGTTTCTGTGTAAAAGGAAATAACTTTTGTTCCCTTTGTTAATTTCAAAATCGGTGTCACCATGCTCACAACAAATCCAAGCTCAATCAAACTTGGCCAAAATACATGGATCATATTGAGAACGAGACCTTTGATGTGGCTACCATCGTGATCCTGATCAGCCATAATCATGAGACGACCGTAGCGAAGTTCACTCGCCGATGTGTACGTTTTGCCTTGTTGAAGTCCCAAAATTTTTTTGATGTCACTGAATTCTTGATTTCCCATCAATTGTTTGACGCTTGCATCTCGCACATTCTTACACTTACCACGGAGAGGATATACACCGTAATGGTCCCTCCCAACTACAGATGTGCCAGCAACTGCGAGGGTCTTTGCTGAATCTCCCTCTGTTAGAATGATTGTGCATTTAGCTGAATCTTTCGTTCCGGCTTTGTTTGCGTCATCCAATTTTGGGATACCGGTGATCTTATTCTTCTTTCCGCCGTCGGACTTTTTCAGTTCCTTCATCTCACGGAACTTGGAAAGAGACAATACTTCATTCTGAATACCGGTCTTCAAAATACCTTTGATGAAAGATTTAGGTGGTTCAAAACGACTCCCAAAATCTTGACATTTGAGTGTGCATTCGGACTTGACTTGACTGCTGAAATTCGGATTCTCAAGCATGCATTTCACAAATACAAAGAAGGTGTTTTTCACTTGCTGTGGCTTCAATTTTATCTTCTTGGCAAGTTCTTCAATTATCCCATCTGAAATCATTTTCGAAATATAATCAACGTGTGTACCACCTTTGGTCGTGCAAATACCGTTCACAAAGGAAACTTGTTGAAATCCATCAGATGGAGCAATCGATACACACCAACGATCACTGCTTGCGCTGCACACTTTTGTATCTTCATCCAAGTACATCTTCACATATTCTTCGTTCAAACACTTTTTAAGTTTTTGACCTTGGAAATATACTGAGCACTTGGGTTGAGTGCAATAATTCGCATCAAAAACCCTCTTTTCAACAATCTTGAAAAAATCTTCATCCATCCGGGACATTCCAAATCTTTTCCAATCCGGAACAAACGAAATGTTGACTTTCGAAACTTTTCCAGAATATTTTGAAATTTTGGGTTTGTTGACTTTGCTCATATTATTTTCAAAATGTTGGACGTACTTGAGACCATTCACGTGATCGTAAATAGTTACAACAAACAAAGACGAATAGATGTTTGTTAGTTTTGCTCCGTAACCATTTCTACCACCGACAATGTTCTTCTTTTGGTCATTGTAATTTGTACTTGTCAACAAATGACCAAAAGTCAATTCAGGATTGTAAACATTTTCCTCTTCGTGGAGAGCTACTTGAATGCCACCCAAGGGACCATTGTTTTCAATTGAGATTAAACCTGTCTCCTTATCAACTGTTACTTTGATGTAGGTAACATCAGTAGGATACAATGTATTTCTGTCAATTGAATTTACCAAAAGTTCATCAAATATCTTTAGCAAAGCCGGGGAATATACCAGGGATTCTTGTGCAAATTCATCACCGTCAACAATCCAGCATAATTCAGATGTTTTTGAAATTGGACCAACATATGAATCAGGACGCAGCAGAATGTGTTTCAGGTGACTTACTTTTTGAACTTTTTCTTCAGTCGTCATATTTTTCACTTGATAATATATAGATTTTTTTTTCTAAGTATATTTATATAAACAAACACAATGGACAAAAAACTTATCATGATACTTCTACTATCAATTTTAGGTGTTACTGGTGGATCAATTGGTATTTATCATGTGAACAAAGATGATAAACCAGCCAACAAGAAAATTAAACTAGGCATTTTAGGTTCACTCGTGACAGTAAGTTTGATTGGTTTAATTTATTCAGGTGTACAGATGGGAGGTGGTAAAAATGCCGTCATTAGTAAAGCTAAATCTGGTTATACTAAAATGAAAATGAAAACACCGACAAATGTGATTGAACCAAGCACCAGTGTAAATGCTCCAGTTGTAGCTTAAAAGAATTAATTATTTATTAAATAATTAGAACAAAAAAAAAATGCAGTTATGTACAATTGTAGTTACGAGAAATAAATCAGTCCATGTACGAACTCTTCATACTTTGATGAGACTTAATATTATATGCATGGGAAATAACATTCAACAGGATATTGCATTTGTAAAGGATGATCCTTTTGAAAAAAGAGATTTGATTTTGAAGAAACTAAAAAGTGGTAGTGATAAAATTTTGTTTATTGATTATTCTATTCAAATGGATGAAGCAAGTGTATCTAAAATATTTGAAAATTCAGAAGGGAAATATAATTGTTTAGTTTTTCCTTGTGTTAGAGAGGGTATTAACTGGGAACAATTCAAGACAAAAATAAAAAATAAAACAGATGAACCAATTGCGCAGTGTGGGTTGGAATTTGATACATCCGTAGGCCTAAAAATCACTGACAATATTTATAAAGTAATTGAAACAAATCCAAAGTGTTGGGTATTGGAGTCTAAACATGTACTTAAACTACTCAAAGCTGGTAAAAAAGGTGGAGAAATACTAACACTACCAGTCAAAAATGACGAAATGTTTCAAAAATTTCGTCAAAAAAATATAAAAATTGGTACATTTGTTGATGCTAATATTCAGTGTGTATTCTCACACGAATGTTTGGGAAATATTATGAATGCTGCGGGTGTTTCCCAAAAAACGAATTAAAGATTTGAGTACTTATTATATTATAAACCATGAAAGAACATCTTGAAAAGGTTGATGGTCCTACAGGTTCACCATTATATAAAATTAAAAATGAAACTCCTATACAAAATGCAACTTTGAGGTTCATACATTCTGCATGGGGGACAATACGTAATGGGAAAATTCCGCCTTTTTTCCCTGGTCCTCAACCAATTTCAATTGAGAGACAACATTTTTCATTTCTAAAACAAAATGAATACTATGCATGTGAAAAAACAGATGGTGTGAGATACATGTGTGTGACATTTAAATATGAAGAAACAAAGCTGTGTGTATTGGTTAATCGACGACTCGATATGTTTTTGCTCCCACTGAATTTACCAAAAAAATCGTATGATGGAACAATTTTGGACGGAGAACTTGTGCAAAATAATAAAAATTCAAAATGGTATTTTCTCGTTTATGACGCAGTTCTCGTTGAAGGTGAAAATGTGAGAGAACTTGGACTTGTTGAACGGCTTACAAAAGCAAACTCTGTTGCCGGTGGAATAAGAAAATTATCAAAAGACCCAGTTATTGTTAAAATGAAAAATTTTCAAAAAATGAATAATCTCAAAAATTTTTGTGAAAATCATCTAGAGAAAATGGATTTTAATACAGATGGCCTTATTTTTACTCCGGTCAAAGACCCTATTCGAGTTGGAACACACGAAACTCTCTTCAAATGGAAACCCCGTGACAAAAATACGATTGATTTCCAGTTGGTTTATAGAGAGAAAAGCTGGGGGTTGTATATTCAAGACAAAGGCAAATTGTTTTTCCAAAGTGAAATAAGTCACCAACGTGCACCTGACTGGTTTTTTGATAGAGGAATTGTTGAATGTTCTTATGACAGAGAAAATTTCAAATGGATCCCGAACGGACTACGGACAGACAAAACCTACCCAAATAATCGCAGGACTTTTTATAGGACAATGGTTAATATTTCAGAAAATATTCAAACTTCAGAGTTCTACAATCTTGTTTAGAGAGTATTAGAGAAAAAAATATAAATTAAATTATATGTTTATACTAAGTATCGACGTTGGAATTAGAAATTTAGCAATGTGTTTGTTTGATGACCAAACAAAACTTGTTAGAAATTGGGATGTTTCGGGTGTTCCGCCACAACACGCGGATGGACTGTTTCCTTCTTTAAATAAACACTTGAATGAAAAACCGTGGACACTGACTGCAGATGTTACTTTAATTGAAAAACAGCCAGATAAAAATAGAAAAATGAAAGCAGTAGAGAATTTTTTACATTCTTATTTTGTCATCAAAAATCCTGAAAAAGAAACAATTATTTATGATGCTCGTCATAAAATTCCTGATGTTGCTGGACCAGGGAAAGCAATGTATAGAAAACGAAAACAAACATCAATTGATCGATGCAGAGAATTCTTAGAAAATTCAGAAACCAATGCTCATTGGCGTGAAACTTTTAACAATTCAAAGAAAAAAGACGATTTAGCTGACACGGTTATGCAGGCGATCAGCTTCACAAAAAGAATTGTTCCTAAAAGTGAATCTAAAAAAGAAAAGAAACTCATTGGTAGAAAACCAAATGAAAACCAGAAAGACACTAAATATTCTGTTTGTAATTTGGTTTGGTTAATGAAAAATGAAAAAAAAGAAAAACTGGAAAAAGATAAAAGATTTATGAAAGATTTGAAAAGATATTATTCTTCATTTGATGAATTATTCTTAGCAATCAAATAATCCATGTTTTATCACCAGAAATTATCTCAACTGTATAAATCTTTGAATATACTTTTGAAAGATAAATAGCTACATTTAAATTTTTTACTGTGTAAGCAACTAAAATTTTCATATCACTTGTTTTAATTTTTACCATGGTGCTGTGAGACATTTTCACTCATTTGACTTGAAGTATTAGAGGATAAATTTTTTAAGTTTGTATTAATTCTATCTTGCATTACTTGTATAGTTGCTACAATTGGAACATCAATTTCATATGTAACAGATAAGCTTCCAAGACCGAGGGAACTTTCGTTAAGTGCGTTTGATATTTTTAATATAGTCTCGTGGTCTGTCAACAGGTTACACACATCAAGAGCATTGTTAACAACATTCTTGATATATGCCAAAGTACTTTGTCTACTATCATTATTTAACCATCGTCGCATGGCAGTTTGTACACCATTTGAAGTGGGTTCAAGTGATAAAAGCCCATTTCTAACACATACTTTTTGACCTTCTTTTATCATTGAAATTATTTTTAGTGACGTGAGAATTTGGTCAATAAATAACTCATTATTTCTTGTCATTTTTTTTAATATAATAATATTTTTAATTTTTAATATTATTATATTAATATATTAAAAATGTTAAAAAAAATATTCAATCCTTTAGGTATAAAATTTCGAAGTGGATTTCGTCGTCTACCCCCACCCCCCAAGAATAAAAAAACATCAGTAAGAAACTTACCAGCTCGTGTCATATATAACAACAATCCACAAATTGGAACTCAATTAATGGGAGCATTTGGTATGCAGATGCCATATCTTTTTATTTCATTTGGTAATCATAATAATAATAAAACCAAATATTCAGTTGTGCGACCCAATCCCAGTAATGGAAAAACAATAAAACGTTTACAATTTGGTAAAGTATATAAATATGGTCAGTATAATCATAATCAAAACAATTATAATATTAATAATACACGCATGGTTAGAACTGGTGTTTTGAGTAATATTAATATTTCCGATAATGCTGCACCAAAAAGTATGTTTATTTATCGATTAGTATTTTTGACATTAGAAAACCCTGGTCCGTCAAGAAATACCGTAAGTTTGGGTAAACAAGGAAAGTATGTTATATTTTTTAAATCAGAAAAAGCTGTTAAAGAATTTTTAAAAAAATCAAAAAATAATGTATGGGGTTTTAACGGACTAAATAGATCAAGTTACACCAAAATTCCTCTTGAAAAAACTATTAATCGTAATCTGTACTCCAATAACTCTATGAAAATTAATTATTTTAATATCTGATTATTCTATAGATCATGATAAATAATATTTTAGTGACAACTGCAACTATTATGGATATTCTAAAATTTTATCCACAATATACAAAAATACAAGATACAGGAGATGTGTCTGCCTATTCAAAAGAGTCTCTGATTATTGGTATATTTACATGTTTATTGTGGATTATCTATCACAGCAGAACTTCAAAAGATCCGAATGTTATTTGCACAATTGGAATTGCTGTGGCTTTCCAATTGTATATTTTGCTTAAAGTCTTCAAGTATGAAAAAAAGAAATTGAAGACAGTGTAATTTTTCTTTTTTTGTAAGAAATCCTTTTTGTTTTACTTGTTGAACAATTGCCACCGTGGCGTGACAAAGGACCACAACATGATCCATCTTAATTAAAAACAATACTATATTTTTTAATTAAATGGATTTATCCGTAGAACCTGGAAAAGAACGAGAAGTTCTTAAATCAGTTCGTGATTTGTTAAAAGATCATATTTTACCGCGTCTTACAAATTTGGAAATCGAAGTCAAGTATTTACGTGGAGTGTGTTGGCCTGTGTGTCAAGGTTTACGTGAAAAAACACAACTTTCGGACATGCAAAATAAACGGGAATTTTTAAAGGAATCAACTAATTCTTTAGATGAAATTTTAATTTTACTCATTGAAAAAGAAAAAATAAATAAAAAACTTGAAATATCAACGGGTCAATTTACAGAAGAAGAATTCAATCGATTATTTCCTGAACGGGTATCTTCTGACAGGAGGTTTGGGTTTGAGTAACCATCTCAAATTAGAATTGATTGTAGTTCTATTGTTTGCGGGTTCAAAGAGTAATACTTTGTTCCCTAATTTTAAATATTTTTTATAACGATTTGGTAATAACCACATGTTTGCGTCTTTTTCTTTAATATACATAAGTTTATTTCTAGGTAGTGAAAAAACATATATTTTTTCACCAGCTAAATTTAGTATACTATTTTGACCAATATTTTTAACCATTTTGTTTTTATATATATTTTACAAATATAATTTTTTTATGGCGCGTGCTTCGTTTCCTACCATGTTTTTGACCAAATCATCGAATGTGAATTCAGGTTTCCAACCGATTGATTCAATCTTTGCGGAATTACCAACCAGAGAGTCAACTTCAGCAGGTCTATAAAATCCCTCTGAAATTTTTATAATGGTTTTATCTCCGATAACACCTTGTTCATCAATACCTTCACCAACCCATTTAATTTTTAAATCATATGTTGTGAGAACACACTCTATAAAGTTGCGCACAGAATGTTGTTTTCCAGATGAAACAATGTAGTCGTCAGGGTTTTCTTGTTGAAGCATCATCCACATTGCTCGTACATAATCTTTGGCGTGTCCCCAATCTCTTTTGGCCTCGATATTCCCAAGTTCTAAATATTCTTGTTGGTCGCTCATTACTCTTGCCAACCCTTTCACAATCTTTTGTGTCACAAAATTGTTTCCGCGACGGGGAGATTCATGATTGAATAGAATTCCGCAGCACGCAAAAAGTCCATAGGACTCGCGGTAATTCTTAACAATCCAATGGGCAGCTACTTTTGATACACCGTATGGTGACCGCGGGTAAAACGGTGTACTTTCCGTCTGTGGAACTTCCTGAACTTTTCCAAACATTTCCGAAGTGGATGCTTGGTAGAATTTAGTTTTTTCAACCAGATCAAGTTGTTTAATTGTTTCCAGCAAGTTTAGAGTTCCGATGTAGTTAATTTCAGATGTTGAAACTGGACACTTGAATGAAATTCCAACATGACTTTGTGAAGCCAAATTGTAGACTTCGATATTGTCAAACTTTTTACAATAGTTGAAAACTTTGACGAGACTTGCTTGGTCGGTTAAGTCGCCATCGAAAATTTTAAGTTTCGGGTGGTTTAAAGACTCTTTTGTAAGATTGCTTTTTTTGATGTCATAGGTTGTTCGTCTTACAATACCAACGACGGTATAATCTTTTTCCAATAAAAGTTCAACCAAATATGAACCATCTTGCCCGGTAGCACCAGTTACAACTGCACACTTATTCATTATATTAAATATATTTATATTTAATTTCTTTAAATAATTTACATAAAGAAAGTAACTTAATATATATATATAAATAATGAACTTAAATTACGAAGTTACAGATAATGATATTGCGTATACATATGTCAATAATGTAAAAGGGTGTTTAAATAAAATGGATACAATGGTATTATTGGAACACTATAAAAACTTACCTTTTAATTCAAAATATGTAGAAATTGGTAGTTATTTAGGGTGTAGTACTGTTTTAGCTGGTCTTACTGTTAAAAATAAAAGTAGTTTAGTGTATGCTCATGATATCTGGGAAGAAAACATGAATAATCTAAAAATAGAAGGTGGTCCTCCACCTACAGAAGATAATTATTTGTATCAATTTTATGAAAATATAAGAAATAATAACTTGGAAGGAATTGTTATTCCAATGAGAGGTGATAGTTCTTATACAGTTGGTATTCATGAAGACAATTCTATTGACTTGGCGTTTGTTGATGGAGACCATTCGTATGAAGGTGTTTTGAGAGATCTTACTTCCATTTACCCTAAAATGAAATCTGATTCTATTATTTTATGTCACGATGCAACGCAAGATTCCAAAGTTCTAAAATCGATTACAGAATTCTGTAATCGTAAAAAATTAGAAGATGTAAGAGAATACAAAGGTTCAAGCATAGCGTCAATTCATATTAAAGAATCATACCTGCGCGATGCAAACTTCGACCACGAATTAAATTACATCGTATTTAAAGAATATAAAGTTTATATTCTTTAAATACGATGTTAGATACAATTACTCTATCTGAAAATTTAAATGATGAAAAAGTTAATTTTCTTGTTTTTGTGGGAGCGAATACCATGAATGAAATTGAAAATTATAATTTTTATAAATATTCAAAAGGTATTTTTATAGAAGCTATTCCACAAAATTCTGTACGATGCACAGTGCCGACACACGGTCTTTATAACGGATGCGTTTTCAGTGAACTATCTAACAATTTAAATGCTTATAATACAAAATATAAAACTCATTTCATACCTATTAATGCACTTATAACCAATAAACAAGATGGCGATTTAATTACGTTTAATTTGTTTGATAATACTGGATCGAGTTCTATTTATGATACGAACCCAGAAGAATGGGCATTTGAAGGAATAAAAAAGTGGCAGTCTTTTGATGTTCCTTCAACACGAATGTCTACCTTGTTAAATAAGTTGAATAAAGATGAGATTGGGACAGAAAATTGGGATGTCATTTTAGATGTTCAAGGAGCAGAATTGGAAGTTCTTAAAAGTTTTGATGAGAATTACTTTAAAAATATTAAAAATTTACGAATTGAAATAAGTCAAAAAGAAATATATAAAGGAGGAGTTTTATTCGACGAATTAAATAAATTTTTAAAGGATAATAATTTCGAATTACAAAATAAAGAAATACCTGAACACGGAGACATACATTACAAGAAACTTCGCCATGACCAACACGGACCTTCGCGGCGTATCTAGGAAGGAGGCGGAGGTGGAACTAAATAATTTTAAAATGTATTTTTTATCTTGGTTGAATACTATTTTTTTAATAAAAAAATAGTATTATATATAAATGAATTTTGTGAATATTCCTTTGATTTTATCTTTTTTTATAATTTTACATCATTTTATAAAACACATGAATGACAAACATCTTAATTTTTTTCAAAAAATATTTCAAATTTCTGACATTGACAACCATGAAACTTTCGCTTTATTTTTCTTAGGTATGGGTATAGGCATGAACATTAATTATTGAACCCGTAGCACCATGAAAGTCACGGTGGAATTTTTAATCCAGACGCTTTGTTTAATGTGTATACAGAGTCGGATAAGTTAAAAATTCATATTGAAGAAAACTATAATACTTTCTATATTGTAGCATCTTTCAATTTATTAATCTTATCATTTATGTAGGAAAAAATACAGAATTTAGATATTTCATTGTTTTTATAAATATAAATATTTTTTAGTTTTTCTAAATATACTTCACATTTATGGTCATCCAGTGGCGAACTTCCTTTCCCTAATAAATAATAAAAATACTCCTTTAAAAAAGTTATCCAACGAACGTATTTTATTGTGTGCTTTATTTTATCATGTCTATTAATAAAATAAAGTTTCGAAACGTGTTTAAATCTCAGTGAAAGAGGAATCATCGTAACTGGATCAGCTTCATTTACAAATCTTTTGCTGATTTTAACGTTTTTGTCAAACAATTTTTCGAATGTAGAACCACCGACCCGGGGCGATCCGTAAGTGTAGCATGATATGTTTTTAGTTGGGTATTTTAATGTAAATGCCAAACCTGCTAAAGTACACTGCGCTCCTCCTAAAGAATGACCGGTGATAATTATATTATTGAATTTAAAATCATTTATGTCTTTTTCTATGTAATCTTGAAGACTTCTGAATTGTTGTAAAAAACCATTATGAACTTTTGGTCTCTTTTCATTCGGAATGGTATCCAAATCCATAGGAACTTTAAAAATATTTAAATTTGCTAGCACATCCTCGCGGCTTTCTGTTCCTCGGAACGCGATATATAAAGTATTTTCAATATTCACGGTGAAACACTGGGCGTCATTGGCAGAATCATATTGATGTAATTTTGAATAATTTATATTTTCTAATATAATGTTATCATCATAGGCGATTTTAGACAAATAACAACATAAAACTTCTTCTGTTTTCATTTTTTTACTTAAATAACTTATTATTGTTTAATTATCTTTTCTTGCAAAATTAAATCGATTCATAATTGAAATATTCTTTCGGAAATTTTGAAATAACGTGTTTAAAATTAAATTTTTCAGGATTTTTTAGATTTCCGATGCGGATATAATTTTCCAGATCTTTTGAATATTGTTTAATATCACAATCAGTATTTATTGGATATTTAGGAAAAGGGATCATTTTAATATTTTTATGATTACACACACCAACCAGCACGTATTTGTAGCTGTTGAGGAAATTTCGGATAACTACAGCAGACATATATTCTCTTATTGTTACTCAATGATTTTTCTTTTTAATTAAAAGAAAAAGTTTATTTTATGTTAATAAAAAAAAATGAATCCCGAAGAACTTAAGAATAAATTAATTTTGCATCTGAAAGTTAATAAGTTGGATAACACGGGTTGACATATGTAAAATTGATATTGAAGGATTGCATTTACGGAACTCTGTGTTTTTTTTTTGAACATTTTTTTATTACGTAAACGTATCTAGAAGAATGAAGTGTTGTGTATATACAAGAAGTTTTATGGAACATTCATATATGGATTTTTTTATTGAACATTATATTAAATTAGGATTTGACAAAATTTTTATTTTGAAAAGTGATAATATTGAATATAAATCTCCAAGTGAATATGAAAAACAGGTTTACATACATAAAGTACCAAATTTAGGTAATGAATTATTAAGGTCATGCGAGCATTTAGTTCTGAGAGATTATGAATATGATTGGATATTATCTGTTGATACAGATGAAATTTTATTATTAAATAAGAAATATAATAATAATATTAAAAATTATATTGAAGAAAAAACAAAAATAAATCCAGATATAAATGCATTTTATTTTAGATGGGGTATGGTTGAAAAATATGATATAACCGATACAAATACATTACCATATATTTTAAATAATTATAAAATTTTTACAAGTGGTCATATTAAATCGATGGTAAAAAAATCCAGTGTAAAAAGTATTTGTCATTGTCATTATGCGGTATTAAAATCATATCATATTTATTTTGAAAATAAAATTTTAACTGCAAATAAAGCAAATCAACATAAAATAAATGAATGTACGTTTGAAGATGAAATTCTTATACATATTCATACAAGAAGTATTCATAATCTAATTATAAAAGCATTATGTACTAGATTGCATGGAAAAGCAGTAAGTTCAGGATCAAAATTAAAAGAATTAATAAATAATTTTGATATAAATAATTCCAAAAATATATTAGATGAATTTAAAAAACATGTAGGTGCAAAAGCGAAATTACCTTATATACATAGTAATGATCCATGTTCTCATTTTAACTCAGATAAATTTTTAATAACTGATTATAAATATGATGTTATTCATAATAAAAAGGAAGAAGCTATTGTTTCAATATTATTACAAGATAATAATATTAATGAAACAAAGTATTATCAATTTATAAATGAACTTAACAAAATAATAAAAAATGAAAAAAAATTTATGAAATAATTTCATTAAATTTAATAAATGATATTTTTCACGTTTCCCCTTTTCATTTTTTGATTTAATATTTTTCAGTACTCTACGATATCACGCAAAACACTTTCTACACCCCACTGGCTCAGGTAATGGTGGAACTAAAATTTTTTGGGAATAAATAATTTTAAAATGTATTTTTTATCTTGGTTTTCCCATATTTTATGGCAACCAACTGGAACGTCACCGTCATCATATTTCCAATCTTGGACAGAAAATTCTTTTGCTTCGTGAATCGATGGTTTGTATAGATACGATAAACAAAAATACATATCTTCTGATTCCCCTTGAAATGGTTTCTTACTACATAAGTCTATCATTGCAGACACTTTTCTCAATGAAAACCCACCATTCATCATTGAATATACTACATCAGATGGATGATAATCGAAGGTAGATTTTTTCCACCGACAATTTCCACATTTACATTCATCTGAACAAAGATTTAACAACGTATTATCTCTATTCACATAAATATGACCAGTGGGCGCACCCACATAATCAAAATTGAAAAATTTGTCTGGTATTTTTCTAAAAATATAAGAATCCCATTGATTCAAAAGAATAAATTCATGTTTTTCAAATAATTTCCAAAAATTTACATTTGTGAAAATCAGGTTATAATTGTCTATTGAAGACTGGTCTTCTGTCATCTGAATGCACTTTACATTTTTCCAATCATTTATAGTTTCTAAAATAATATTTCTACATACTCCACTATGCAAAATAGTAAGTGAAACATCTGTTCCCCCGTAAACATTAGCAAGATTATACAAGTTCCACGGAATAATATCTAAATTTCTGAATTCAGCATAAACTACACAAAGTTTTGCGTCTTCTGCCCATACTGTATTTTGTTGTATGGGTTTGTGTGTGTTATTTTTTACTAAACTTAAGTATTTATCTAAATTCATTTAATATATTAAAGAATAAATTTATGTCTTTAATAATATTAAATGAAGATATTAATTTATGGTTCTAAAGGGTGGATTGGTTGTCAATTTACAAAACTTTTGGATAATTTTATTATAGGAAATGAACGAATAAATTATAAAGATGAGATTACAAATTCTGGATGTACTCATGTTATTGCTTTTATAGGGAGAACCCATGGTGAAAATTTCAATAGTATTGATTATCTTGAACAACCAGGTAAATTAAAGATAAATATAAATGATAATTTGTACTCTCCAATTAAAATTGCAAATGCGTGTAAAGATTTAGGAGTACATTTCACCTATATAGGAACTGGTTGTATATATGAATCCAGTACCGATACCGAACGCAATTTTACTGAAAAATCTACACCTAATTTTTTTGGTTCTTCATATTCCATTGTAAAAGGTTTCACAGACCAAATTCTATCTGAATATTCAAATGTTTTAAATGTGAGAATAAGAATGCCACTCACTGAATATCAGCACCCTAGAAATTTTATAACAAAAATAACTAAATATGAGAAGATATGTTCAATGTCTAATTCAATGTCTGTTTTACCAATTCTTCTACCTTATTTAGTTAAAATGATGAATAAAAATATAACAGGAACATTTAATTTTACAAATCCCGGTAGTATTAGTCACAATGAAATTCTTGAAATGTACAGGGATATGGTAGATTCTTCATTTACTTGGCAGAATTTTTCAGTAGCTGAACAAAATACAACTTTATTAAGCAAACGGTCTAATAATTGTTTAGATACAACGAAACTTGAGACACTTTTCCCGGATATTCCCAATATTAAAGATGCTGTCAAATGGTGTTTAGAGAAATATAAATTAGAGAAAAACTTGTTAATAACAGGAGGTTGTGGATTTATTGGAAGCGCTTTTATTAATAAATATACAAATTATAACAATATAGTAAATATTGACGCTCTTTACTATTGTTCTAGAAGCGATGCCATACCCGAAGGTAAAAAAAACTATACATTTATAAAAGATGACTTATCCGACTGTCAAAATATTATAAATATTTTAAAAGAACATTCAATTACCCATATAATTCATTTTGCAGCTCAATCACATGTTCAGAATTCTTTTGCAGAGCCTTTGGATTATACACGAGATAATATTACGGCTTCTCATAATTTGATTGAAGCTTCTAGATTACATGGAAAGATTGTGAAGTTTTTTCATATTTCAACCGATGAAGTATATGGTGACATAAATTGTGATAATATAAAAGATGAACAGTCTATGATGTGTCCAACCAACCCTTACTCAGCTACAAAGGCAGCTGTGGAACTTATTATGCAATCCTATATTCAATCATTTAATATGCCTATTATTATTACTCGTATGAATAACGTGTATGGCCCATTTCAACACAAGGAGAAGGTTATTCCGAAATTTATTGATCAAATTAGAAAAGGGAAAAAAATAACCATTCATGGTGATGGAAGTTCAACTAGAGACTTCATGTATATAGATGATACTATTAATGGATTAATAAAAATTTTCGAAAATGGTGAGATTGGTGAAGTCTATAATATCGGGTGCGACGAAGGTAACGATATTACTATTTTAGAATTGGCTAAATTAATAATAAAAAATATAAAAAACACTGAAGAAGATTTTGAACACTTTGTCGAGTTTGTTGATGATAGACCGTACAACGATAAAAGATATTACATTACAAATAATAAATTAAAAAAACTGGGTTGGGAACAAAAGGTACATATTATTAAAGGTATTCAATTATTAAGTTGATTACTTCGGGATCCACGTGACCCGTTCAACAACGTCTACGGTGCTACCTGAACGCTGGTGATTGCGTTTTAAATGTTCAATAATAAAATATATTTATATAAAAAATGACTGATATGAATTCAGAAAAAAATATTAAAATAGTTAAAAATGGTTCAACATCATTAAGTTTTATTACTCCACATAAATTTATTAAATATATAATTAATTGGAAAAAACATAATGTATATGAAAGGGAAAAATACTTAGGGTTAAAATTAAATAAATTTGATTGGTATCCTACTTTACTTGATTATAATGATGAAAACCAGTATTTGGTCTTTAACTATTCAGGTATTCCGATAACTACAAATAATAGACCTAGTGATTTTGTTCAACAATTTGATAAAATTCTTGGTGATTTAAAAAGTGAAAATATTCAACATAATGATATTAAGCATGAGGAGATTTTAGTAAAAGATTCTAAAATATATTTATGTGATTTTGGGTGGGGATCAATTAACAATAATATGAATTGTGGTATTGATATTTGGGGATGTAAAAATACACAAAAACCAGGAGGATATTATGATGATTCTATAACTCTTCAAAGATTAAAATTATTAGAACCCCCAATATATAAAGATGAACGAAGAAAAATAGGATCACAATCAGAAACTCCTTCAATAAAAGTAAAAGACAAAACTATAATGGTAAGAGGTTATCAAAGTTTTAACATTGACATTGATACAAAAAACATACAATTTATAGGCAAACCAACTAAATTTGGGTTTATTAATAAAACTTTACATACGCTTAAAAATGATTTTAATTGTAAAAGTATTGTAGATATTGGATGTAATTCTGGACTTACATCTTTACTTGCATACAATAATAAATTTGATAATATTGTAAGTTTAGATCATGATATTGAATACATAAATACACTTACAAATATAAAAAATTTATGTAATATAGAGAATATAAAAGAGTCTCTTTTTTCCTTTGGTGATAAAATTTCTAATAAATTTGATGTTGTATTTTGTGGTGCGATTATTCATTGGATTTTTTCACTTACTGCTGATTTTAGAAATTTTGATAAAATAACTGAATATCTTTTGTCTATGACAAATAATTATTTAATAATAGAATGGATTTGCCCAACCGACCCCGCGATAAAAAGTTTAAATCATATAAATAGAAGAAAAAAAAAAGATGATGAAAATTATTGTACAGAAAATTTTGAAAAATCTATAAAAAAATATTTTACTATATTTTCTAATACACAAGTAGATGGATCAACCAGAATTATATATATATTACACATTTGAACATTTAAAACGCCGAATTACAAATATAAAAACTTTTAAAAAATTTTTATATTTGTAATATTAAAGAATATACTATTTATTTCTTTATATGAAACTTTCCTACGCTATATGTGTTTGCAACGAATCAAAAGACTTGTACTCTTTGATTTCGTTTTTAAAAAAAGTAAAAGACCAGGAAGATGAAATCAATGTGTTGGTTGACTCTGCACACGTAACTCCACAAGTTCGAAGTGTTTTGGAGTACTTCAAAGAAGACATCTTTCAAAATGATCGAAATTTTGATGGTAAATTTGCGACCCACCGAAATTATCATTTTAATTTGTGCAACGGTGACTATATTTTTTACATAGATCCCGACGAAATGCCAACAGAAGTTTTAATTAAAAATATTAAAAAAATAATTGAAGAAACAAAAACAGATCTTTTATATATACCACGGGTAAACATTTGCGCCGGATTTACACAAGAATGGATAGAAAAATGCAAGTTTACACTCAATGATATGGGATGGATTAACTGGCCAGATACCCAAGGAAGAATATTTAAAAAAGGACTTCAAATGGAAAAAGAACTTCACGAAGGTATTTCTGGTGCGGAATCACGGATTTCCCTTGAACAAAATCCAAATATAGCTTTGTGGCATATTAAATCTGTAGAGAAACAGGATAATCGTTGGAACGAAGATGGTACTTATAAACTACCCGGAGATGATGAAAATCTCTATGATTCTTTAATGTGAAGAAATTTTAGAAAAAAATGGTCGTCTATCTTTAAATTTTTTCACTTCTCAACTTTTGAGAGTTCCTAAAAAAATAGATTCCAAAAAATGTTGGAACAAATGATTCAAGAAAAAATTTAACAACTTTTCCGAAGTTGCACTCATAGATAAAAACATAGACTGTAAAATTGATATTGAAGGATTGCATTTACGGAACTCTGTGTTTTTTTTTGAACATTTTTTTATTACGTAAATAATAATTATGTTTGGATTTGTAGTTACTAGACATGTCAATTCACCTGCGACAGCGTTATTGTGGAAGGAGTGCTACATGCGAATTCGTAAATATCATCCAGACTCACCTATAATGCTGATCGACGATAACTCGAACCAAGAGTTGATTGACAAAGAGTTCGACTCGAACTGCACGTCTACCCAATTTGTCACGTCTGAGTTCCCAGGTCGCGGAGAGTTGTTAGCTTACTATTATTATCTAAGCATCAACCCATTCGAACGAGCCATTTTCCTGCACGATAGTGCATTCCTCAACTCTCCCTTGCCCACACCCGTATATGAGCTGAGCGGAGTAAACCCATTATGGTCGTTTACGCACCACTCGGATGATGTTGAAAATGAAGCGAGTATAAATGCCACACGAAAACAACTAACGGAGTTTAGTGGTGGTGATCCATCTCTCCTTCAGCTTCACAAAAATACAGAAAAGTGGTTTGGTTGCTTTGGTGGAATGGTTATTGCGACATACGACGCTATTCAAACGATGGATCGCGATGGCGGATTCAGCCGTCTATTGCCGTTGGTGACATGTCGTTCAGACAGGATGAGTTTCGAGCGAACCATGGGGGTTTTGATTGCCAACGCTGACAATAATAATATTATATATGGCCTATTGAGAGACATCCATTGTTACTGCAAGTGGGGAATCGTATACGCGAATCGTCACACAACCCAACACTTACCTATAACGAAGGTCTGGTCGGGAAGATAGAGAACTATCCCATTGCACGACGAAGTCGTAGATAAAGAGAAAAAAGTTTAATTTAAAAAAAAAGAGTATGATTCCCAAACAAATTCATAAAATAGTAATTACTGATGACGGTGATATTCCTACTTTACCCGAACCAATGAATGAAGCAATGCAAACATTTAAAGGTTTAAATCCTGAATATAAATTTAATTTATATTCTAAAAATGATTGTATTAAATATATTAATAAATATTTTAAAGATGATCCAGAAATTTTAAAATGTTTTTTAGCATTTAAACCAAATGCATATAAATGCGATGTATTTAGAATTCTTGTTTTATATAACGAAGGCGGGTGGTATTCTGATTCACGACAAGTTTGTTATCAATCTTTAGATATTTTAAATAACGCAGACAAGGAGTTTTATTGTGTAGTAGATGCACCAATTAATTCAAATTGTTTAACCCCGGCTTTTATAGGAAGTGTTCCCAAACATCCTATTCTTAAAAAATATATTGAAATTATTAAATTTAATGTTAAACATAAACATTATGGAGTGGATTGTTTGTATCCAATTGGTCCTGGTGCTTTTATGCAAGCAGCTATTGATTATTTGAGAAAGAATTATGAAAAATGTATGGTAGGTAGACATATCCTTGATAATCAAAACCAAAGTTTTTTTTGTTTTGAAAAAAAAATTTTTATTAAACATAAATACAATAGTCCTTCGGTTGGTGGAATTTTTAGTGACATACCTGGAGGAAACAATTACGGAGAAATGTGGAAAAATTGGGATATTTATAATTAAAAAATAATAAACAAACGTTTGACGAAAAAAGTATTTTTACCACAAGTGTTTTTACTCAACTTAAAAGAATAAATTGTATTTTAACTAAAACAAATATGTTTAACGAAACAACAAATTGTCGAATTTGTAATTCTAATGTGAAAGATATTTTTGATTTAGGACCACAAGGACTCGCAAGTGTTTTTCCTAAAAAAGATGAAATAGATCCAGTCACTGTTCCTCTTGTTTTGTGTCAATGCATTAATGAAGAATGTAAATTGGTACAACTAAAACATACAGTTAATAGCACTGAATTATACGAACAAGAATATGGATATCGTTCAGGTATTAATCAAACAATGAAAGATCACCTGAAAGGTTTGGTTCGGTCGATTGAAGAAAAAGAAACTTTGAATGATGGTGATATTGTTTTGGATATCGGGAGTAATGACGCAACACTTCTTAAATTCTATACTAATAAAAATCTTAAACGAGTGGGAATTGATCCAACCGGAAGTCAGTTTTTGAAATACTATGAAGATACTGACATTGATCTGTACCCAACGTATTTCAAATCAGGAATTTTCGAAGGAAAAGCCAAAGTCATTACAAGTATTTCAATGTTTTATGATTTGCCAGACCCTGTTCAGTTTATGCGAGACATCAAAAACACTTTGAGCGAAGACAAAGGTATTTGGGTAATGGAACAAAGTTATATGCCAAGTATGCTTAAACTCAACTCGTATGATACAGTGTGCCACGAACATCTTGAATACTACACACTCAATAATATCAATTACATGTGTAAAATGGTAGGCCTCGACATTATTCATGTAGATTTTAATGAATGCAACGGTGGAAGTTTTAGGGTTTACATTTCTCACCCAGGTTGTTTTACTCCAGATACTAAAAAAATTAATCAAATCATTCATGAAGAAAAAGATATTGACTTTGAAGCATTTAATAGGAGTTGTGAAGAGTCACGAACACAACTGGTATCTTTTTTGAAAATTCAAAAAGAAACGGGGAAGAAAATTTACATTTACGGAGCCTCAACAAAAGGAAACACACTCTTGCAGTATTGTGGAATTGACTCGACGCTCATAGAGGCCGCAGCCGAACGCAATCCAAACAAATATGGATGTCGGACACCGGTGACTGGAATTCCAATCATCTCCGAAGCCGAAATGCGTTCCCGGAACCCAGACTTTCTGTTTGTTCTTCCGTGGCATTTTAGAGACGAGTTTGTAAAAAGAGAAAGCGAGTACCTCAAAAATGGTGGTCAGATTATTTTTCCTCTACCTAAATTTGAAATCATTAAAGAATAAATTAGATTATAAAACAAATATGTCAGTATCTGTTCCGGTGTCTTACGGCGAACTCATCGACAAGATTACCATCTTGGAAATTAAAAGCGAGAAAATAACTTCTGAAAGTGCTCTTGCAAATATAAATAAAGAACTTTCAGAACTTAGGAAGCATGAACCATCCGGTGTCAGTGACCTTAAAATTAAACTCAAAGCAATCAATGAAGAGATTTGGGACATCGAAGACAGTCTCCACAAAAATGAAGAATCGGTGGAGAACCAAAAATTTGGTGAAGATTTTGTCGGATTAGCCCGGTCGGCTTATACAACAAATGATAAGAGATACATCCTCAAACAAGCAATCAACAAACGTCTGAATTCCTATTTGGTGGAAGAGAAGAGTTATTCGTATAAAGAATAGAGATGTTAAGGGAATATAAGTCATGAGTGACGTGCCTTCACCCCCAGGACTTGTATTATTAAGAACTACTTTTCCATCACCTGAATATACTATTTTAGGAAAATATGAAAATACAAATAAGACTGTGGAAGTTGAACATAATTGTGGACATAAATTCAACCCACGTGTTTCTCATATAGGTAGATTTAATAGGGAAATAAAATGTCCAGAATGTTTTAGCAATTTTAAGAAAGAAGAAACAAGAAAGAAAAATGAAAAAGAATTTCTTTCATATTTTGAATACTCCACGTTTGATGATGAGGATCCAGATGTGGCGGGACCGTCCAACCCTGACGGTGCGCCTCATAAATTTGTAATACGTGGAAAATTTATTAACGCGACCACTAGTGTAGAAGTAGAATATCCATGTGGTCATGTAAATAAACCAAGTCTCACTAGTCTTAAAAAAGGACATACTAGATGTAAGAAATGTTCTCTAAAAGAAAACGCTGAAAAACAAAAAATACCTGAGAAAAAAGCAATGGAAATATTAAAAAAAAGGTATTCAGAACCTGAATATGAAATAGTAGGAGAATATGTTAAAGCAGGAGATGGAATAGACGTTATCCATAATCCATGCGGAACCCTACTTAGACCAAGTGTATCAAAAGTAATAAACAATGAGGAACCAACTTGCCCAAAATGTTCAAGAATAGAAGCTGGAATTAAATCAAGAATTCCTGAAGACGAAGTAATGCCTAAAATAAGAGAAGTGTATTCAGAACCTGAATATGAAATAGTAGGAGATTATAATGGTTGTTCGGCTCCTATTGCTATATTACACGTTACATGTGGTAAAATAAATAATCCTATACCAGCAGATATAATACGCGGTAATTCGTCCACATGTAGAATTTGTAATTATAAAACGAATGGACAATATCTAAAAGAAATAAGCCAAATTACAATTGAGGATGTTCAAAAAAAAATTGATGAACGAACACAAGGTAGAATCAAAATTACTAAATTTATTGATACACACAGTGATATAGAATGCTATTGTACTTTACATCAAATACATTTTACACGCAGTTGTGGATTTATTTACAACGCCGATAGTTTTGGTTGTCCCACATGTATTGAAGAAAAAACACAACAACATTATAAGGTAAAAATTGAAGATTATACCAATACCACATCAGATATTTTGAGTGACACAAATAGACCACAACATTTTTTTGATGATGTTAAAAATCAAAGGTTAGTAATTGATAAACTTGGTAAAAAGTTAGGAATTGATACGTTGGACGATTGGTATAAAATAACATCCAGAGAAATGTTTGTGAAAAATAATTGTGTTGGTATTTTGACTAAATATAATTCATCACCGACAAATACCGTAATGTCATTGTATCCAGAACATAATTGGTCAGTTTTTAAATTTAAAGTGCACCCACAAAATTTATGGAAACGGGAAGGTATATATGAAGAGTGTGGTGAATATATTCGTAAAGAACTAAACATTAAGAAAAATAATATAAATGAAATTTATAAAATTAATTATCAAGCTATATTAAAATTGAAAATATCCCGTGCTATATATTTTCAAAACATATCTTTTTTTGATTTTTTTGTTAAATGTTTTCCTCAACATAAGTTTGAAAAAATAAAATTTGTTAGGTATAAAAGTGAATTAGAAGTTGCAGAATATTTATATGATTTTGGGTTTCAAACAATTAAACACGCATTGTGGGCAAAATCCGAATTTGTAATCAATCCAGAAAGTGGATATAAGATGCCTTATGATATTGTAATTACTGTTCAAAATCATATAATTTTTATCGAAGTTGATGGTGATCAACACTTTGAAGATATGGATTGTTGGAAGCAAACATGCGAAAAAAATCACGAACGAGATTTATTTAAACAAAATGAAGCATTATTACGAGGTAATTCATCTTTTATAAGAATTTATCAACGTGATATTAATCCAAGATTTGATTGGAAAGATGAATTAATAGATGCTATAAATGAAATAAAAATTGGTGAAGTGAAATACATATCATCTTGTGATAAATATAAAAATTGGTAAGTTTTAAACAAACGCCCAAAGATGGTCCGAGTAGGTAATCAAGACTTCCCTTTTTGTTAAATTTCCACTCGCGTTATCAAAGGTATGGTAAAAATTTTTTGAATTTAGTTCCATGAGTTCAATCAACATCGCATACGAACTCCCGAAACAATGAACCTCTTTGGCGCACTCGATTATTTTGCAGTAGTCAAACATGTTTGGGAACTCTTTATAGTGTTCATCTGGATTGAAAATTTTGAGGTCCGTGTTGTTGGGCAAATCGATGGAAATTCCTCTGCTCTTTGAATCGTGCACAAATATATACTCACCAGAAACTAAACCAAAGTGGTCAAAGATTTCATTTTCTTTCTCATGGTCTCTGTCCACTTTAAATTTTGTCTTCATGTAAAAAGGATTGAGTCCTGCTTGGATATAGGTTGCTTGTAACCAATTGCACATATTTTTACCTTCACCGACAGTGAACCAATTCCAAGCATAGGTCGGAATTTGGTAGGTTGCAAGCGGGAGTAGAGTGTATCCTTCTTGTTCATGAAGTTCATTGGCGCGTTTCCAAATTTCTTGTGGACTCGGGACCAACTCTTTCGAGTCCATAAATTCAAATGAGACCTTATCCGGTAAAAGATTCCGGTACATAAATTCACAAGTCAACTGGTGTGATTTCCGAGCCATTATTTTAACGGTGTGGTTGTGTTCCACAAAGTGTCTGACCATACCATTTAAAGTAAGTTGGTCACCAATACCTAAATGATGAATAATATAAATTTTCATTATATATATAAAGAAGTAAAACTTTATATTCTTTATATAAAATGTTTTCATTACAAGGATTCAGAGAAAATCTTAAACAACAATATCAATTTTCACAAAATGAAGTTGAGAAAACTGTAATTGTGAATTTAATTAATTTAACTACAAAATTAATTGTTGAACACGGTGTGGATGTATGTTATCCAATTCCAGAGAATAAAATTTTTTTAAATAATTTTGAAAAGAAAAAATATTCTCAATTTCAAGAAGATGGAATAACTGAAAAAATTTTTGAAGTTATTGGAACAACAAATAAATTTTACTTGGATTTTGGTGGAACCGAAACGACAAACAATAGCGAAGTTCTTCATAAAGAATATGGATTCACTGGTGTGCTGTGGAACGGAGACGATCTACCGTGTGAATATACAAAGATTCACAAAGAGTATATCACCTTGGACAATATTTTGGAATTATGTGACAAATACAATGTTCCAAAAGAATTTGATTTTTTGTCAATTGATATCGACGGCAATGATTGGTACATTTGGAAGAAAATGTGTGAAAACGGGAGGTGCCGTCCAAGAGTTGTTGTCATTGAGTACAATGCAACATTTCCACCACCCGAAGACAAAATTGTCGAATACAAAGAGGAATTTAATTATGATCTAACGATTTATCAAGGAGCGAGTATTCAAGCAATGTATAACTTGGGACGAAAGCTTGGATACTCGTTGGTGTGTACAGAAAGTTTTGGTTACAATTTATTTTTTATTCGTGATGATGTGGTTGGTGATCATTTTCATGGTGTAAATGATGTCAAGATGTTGTATCGCACACCTAAATTGGGGCATCGTCCATGTGCACCGGATGGTGTGAGACACACTGAAGACTGTCTCAAGACCTATCGACCAGATGGATTTTTAGGTCACAAACCAGACCTCTTAAACAGACCATGGATTTCCTCATCAGAAGCTTTTTCTTTGTGATTTTTTGGAACCGGGCAAGAATTACTTTGTTCAGATTTTTTAGGTGGGAGAAGTGGGCGTTTTATTCTGGCTATGATTTTTATCTCGGGTGGTGATGGATAAGAATTACACCGAGGCCGTCGTTTTAGATAAACAGGAATTGGAATTGGCAATGGTTGTTCCATTTTAGAGTAGTTATTAAAGAATAAAAGATTTTATTTTTTAATTATGTGTGGAATTCATTGTTCATTTAATATTAAAGTTAATACTTTGTGCAGCAGCAGATTAACACACCGTGGACCTGATGATGAAAAAATTACATCAATGGGTCTTTGTATTATGAGATTTTACCGTCTGTCAATTAATGACACAAGTTCAAATGGAATGCAACCGTTTAGGCGCGACGGAAAAATGTTAATTTGTAATGGAGAGATTTACAATCACAAAGAATTTAAGTTTGATGATAAAGAAAGTGAAAGTGATTGTGAATGTTTAATTCCAGCTATTCAAGAACACGGTATTTTCAATATATCTCAAAAAATTCGTGGCGTGTTTGCTATGTGTTACACCGATGGAAAAACGCTTTTGGCATCCCGTGACCCAATTGGTGTTCGCCCATTATTTTATGTGAAATCCAGAGAAGGGGGAATAGAATTGGCAAGTGAAATAAAAGCATTTAGTTTGGATACAACTCCTCAGATTTTCCCACCGGGTCATATTTATGATTCAAAACTTGATCGATTTATTTGTTATTATCCATGTTATTGGAATTTTCCTAAATTTATTAAATCAAGTAATAATCCTCACGAACAAATTCGTAAAAGTTTCATAGAGGCCGTAAAACGACGTATTGGTAATACAGACAGAAATATTTGTTTTCTTCTGTCTGGTGGTCTTGACAGTAGTTTAGTTGCCGCTATTGGGAAACAACTACTCCCAAAAGACAAAAAAATAAAGACATTTTCTATTGGTGCTAAAGACAGTCCGGACTGTAAAGCTGCGCGAGTGATGGCTAATTTTTTGGATTCTGACCACACCGAAGTTGAATTTACAACTGAAAAAGGACTGTCAGTTTTACCAGAAGTTATTCAGAGTCTAGAGAGTTATGACACAACAACAGTGCGAGCCAGTGTACCAATGTGGCTTTTGGGTCAGTACATTTCTCAAAATACTGAATGCAAAGTTGTACTTTCAGGGGAAGGGAGTGATGAATTATTTGGAGGATATCTTTACTTCCACTATGCACCAAGCGTAGAAGACTTTTTTTATGAAAATATTCGACTCTTGCAACTACTTCATCAATTTGATGTTCTTCGAAGTGATAGATGTATGGCTGCTCACGGTCTTGAAGTTCGAGTCCCGTTTTTGGATAGAGACTTCATAGATGTAGGAATGACAATAGACCCCTCAACATCAGTTGGTATGATGGAAAAATTTATTTTGAGACAATCATTTGAAGGATATCTACCAGACGAAATCCTATGGAGACAAAAGGATGCATTTAGTGATGCTGTTGGATATTCATGGGTAGAAGAAATTAAGAAATACGCCGACACAATTTCGTTTGATGAGGTGTCCTTTGAGAATATAAGTCATAATAAACCCAAAACCAATGAAGAAAAGATGTATCGACGATTTTTTTGGGATAAATTTTTAACGAACAAGGATCATCTTATTTCGGAAATATGGAGAACAAAATGGACAAATCAAGAGGACCCAAGTGCTAAATATTTAAAGATTCACGAAGGGTGAACCCTAAAAAAACAGGTGGTGGTATTGGTAAGTATCGTGGGGGTCGTTTTGGACGACAGTAAAAAAATTAATTAAAAAAATAGAGTAATATATATTAAAAAAGAAGAATGAATATATTGGATAATATTTCATTAACCTGCAGACTAATAACAACATCAGTATTGTCACTTTTAAATATAATACTACCTCTTGAAACTCATATAGAACATAGTATTAAACAAATAAATACAATGTTAAATATTAAACATGGAGAATTCAGCAATAGTGATGACGTTCAGGAAAGCGTTCGACCCGAGGAATCAGGCGCATGTGATGTGGTTGAAGAAAGTTCAGGAAGCTGTAGCGAACATGAATACGACAAAGTGTCAGCTTCCAGCGGTGATCAATCAGAATCCGATGAAGGTGAAGTTTCCAGTAAGTGAAATACTTAACTGGGTTCATGTTCATTTTACATTGTCATATTTATATACAAAAAGTGTATTGGATGGTGAAGCTTGGGTTCCACCCCAGAAAAAAAATTAATTAAAAGAGTGAATCTATATTAAACTATAAAGGAACGAAATATGGCTTTCAATACATACACATACACACCCGGTGAATACAACCCACCGATTGCTCATTATTCGCAAATTACGGTTCCAGATTTTATTCAAGTCGGACTCTTGGTTGGAAAGAATGGGCGTCATTTCAAAAATATCACATACGAAAGCGGTTGCAAATACATTTGGTATGACAAGGAACGAAATGTAATTGAAATTTGGGGTTCGATATCATCAATCAAGAGTGCAGAAGATTTGTTGAAAACCCGTTTTGATAATTTCAAACCAAATAAGACGAACGAAGAACTTCGAGAAATGGTTAAAGTTGTAGACGAATATACCCGACAAAACGGTGACAAAGTTGTAGAATTGGAAGGTCCTGAATGGGCTGTCCGTGATTACTGTAATGCATCATATTCTGAATTCATGGTTGACGAGGCGTATAATATCGATGAGGTTTTTTGGATGAAGATTGTTTTGTTGTAAAAATAAAATAAAAATATTAAAAAATATTAAAAATGAAGACAGGCGATTTAATTTTTTTCAAACAGACTAATTTTTGGTATCTCCCGGACTATTTAATTAAAATATTTACCAATTCCCCGTGGGTTCATGTTGGTTTTATATTACAAGATCCAAAATTTTTGGGACTTAAAGGGACATATTTATGGGAATCCGATCCCGATGGCGGTGTACAGATTCACCCATTCAAACCATCTCAAAAATATTGGGTAAGAAAAATTAAAAATGAAAATCCTATAGACGAATCACAATTAAAGAAAATTCATGATATAGTACACGGTAAACCTTATGATAAAAATCCATTAGATTGGTTGCAAGCTGCCATAGGTAAAGATGTAAAACCACAAAAAACAAATACTTTTTGGTGTAGTGCACTTGTAGGATGTATACTTACTAAATTAGACATAATGAAATCAGATACAGATTGGAGTATTATGAGTCCTTCGCATCTGGCCAATTTTTTTTCAAATAATTATTATCCTCTGTAATTAATTTTCTAACTTTCGTATATTCAGTATAATTCTTAGGACAATAATTATTGTCGTCGGTTTCTTGATCTTGAACATGACACAAATGTGAGCAATTACACAGTGGATAATTTCTAAACACATATGGATCTTTATATAACATAAAATCTTTTACTAATTTACAAATTATTCGACGCGACATATTTTAATTAATTATTATGTGATTTTTTCTTTTAAGTATTCATATTATTTAAAATTCTACGTCTCAAGTTTTCCATTTGAGCTTTTTTGTAGACACTGAAACCTTTAATTTTACGTTTACGGGCAATATCTTTTAAAGAACGTAAAGTCTTAGCAGCCACAGCTTTATTTCTATTACCACCGACGTTTGGTTTGGGTGATGAAACTGGAACTGCAACTGGTTTTCTATTCATATTATTTAAAATTCTACGTCTCAAGTTTTCCATTTGAGCTTTTTTGTAGACACTGAAACCTTTAATTTTACGTTTACGGGCAATATCTTTTAAAGAACTTAAAGTCTTAGCAGCCGCAGCTTTATTTCTATTACCATTGATGTTTGGTTTGGGTGAAGTTAATAATTGTTTAAAGTTTGCCCCGTGCCACTTAAAATTCTTTTCAAGTTTCTTTTTATTTGATTCATATAATTGACCTCCTTTACGTGGGTCCCGTGCGCGAGACCCACTCGGAAATCTCCACCAATAATTAGGATTATCCAAACTTTCATATTCACTGTTTATTTTATTTAATAGTTGTCTCAAATTCGTTGTATTAATTCCTGCAGTATTTCTAAATTTTGTAAATGATCCGTAATCAATAATATAAAATTTCTTAACTGACCAATCGGGATTTAAAGATACCATAATATTTCCAGAATGAAGATCACCATGAAATCCTTTTGTTAATTTAAAAAATTTTGTTAAAGTTGTATTTAATTTAGTATAAAAATCGGAATCTAATATTTTGTGAGAATTGTATAAATATTTTTTTAAAGTGCAATTACAATTATTATCCATACAATCGCAGATTAAATCCATTATAATAGTTCCAATTCCGTCTTGTACTTTAAACGCGTAATATCTTGGCCCAACTTCGCCTATACCTGCCACTTTTCCAACTTTTAACTCATTGAAAAACGTTAGTCTTTCATTTTTATCACTAAAGTTCATTGTTTTAATAGCATATTTTGTTGGTGTACGAGTAGGTGTGCTTAATACATACGCATGTCCGTGTATACTTGTTCCATTATTTAATTGTTTTCCATTTGTGTATGTTAAAGTATAAGTTCCATTAGAATCTCGCCTAAACATATCATTGGTCGGTATATTTCTTAATAATGTCCATGGAACATTACTGGAGGTGCTCCTTTGTTCAATTTGATTGATTTCATCATTTGTAATTTTATTCATTTTCTATAAATCTATCCAATATTATTTAAAATTCTACGTCTCAAGTTTTCCATTTGAGCTTTTTTGTAGACACTGAAACCTTTGATTTTACGTTTACGGGCAATATCTTTTAAAGAACTTAAAGTCTTAGCAGCCGCAGCTTTATTTCTATTTCTATTACCACCGACGTTTGGTTTGGGTGATGCAACTGGACCTGGACCTGGAACTGGACCTGGAACTGCACCTGGAACTGCACCTGGACCTGGAACTGGACCTGGAACTGCACCTGGACCTGGAACTGGTTTTCTATTTATATTATTTAAAATTCTACGTCTCAAGTTTTCCATTTGAGCTTTTTTGTAGACACTGAAACCCTTGATTTTACGTTTACGGGCAATATCTTTTAAAGAACTTAAAGTCTTAGCAGCCACAGCTTTATTTCTATTTCTATTACCACCGACGTTTGGTTTGGGTGATGAAACTGGAACAGGAGTTGTTATATTATATGTGTTAAATAAATTTGTCATTTCTTCTGGTATTTGTTGAAACGTTAAGTTTTCTAAATTATCTAGTCGATTTAATGTAAAATTCGTAAGATGTTGCTTAGCTAAACTTGCATGTATTTTGTTCCATTTGGTTAGTTGATTATTTCCTGAAACGCATGTCCCCCCAAAACATAAACCACGAGAATTTATAGCCCGGGATACAAAGTCGTCATATTGAGGTTGGGTTATTTTTTTTGGAATTTTATTTCCCTCAATTGCCAAAAACATTTCAGCTATAAAATTAACGGCGTAACCAACACAAACGCCGTGTGGATCTCCATATTGGAAACCTGGTCCACTATATGTCAGCATATTAGTGCATTTATATTCTTGTGCAAGTTGACGAAATATTGTTTTGTCCATACGTAGTGCATCACTACCGTGAGCATTAAAACAAAATAAAGTATTTTTATATTTAACAGCCGATATGGCATGAGAACCATGCATACTGTCATTTGAATAATTATCCACTGCTATGACTAATCCAACGATATTTGAATTTAAATGATATATGTCAGTGGCTACTCTGCCACGTCTAAATTGTACCATTCCTATCGGGTCCGGGAAAAATCTCGTGTTTGTGTCCTTTACCATTCCCGTAAAACTCCATGCGTCTATAGGTGGAGATTGTTTTCCAGTCAGTTTTTCATAATTACGTTTTAATTTCTGAACCGATCCACCTTTAAGCAAAAATTTAAAATGGCAAGTTCGCATTTTTTTGTTATTATAATTATAAATAACAAAAAAAAAAAAGAACAAGTTAGTTTACTGAGAACCATAATACAAATCCCAGAATAACATCACTTGCTAATGGAATCCACGCGTGTTTTGGATCTTTAAACATGTAAATGGCTGCCGCCAAATATAAAAGACCATGAATAATTCGATACGGAGCCCACCAGGTAACGCCACCTGAAGCCTCTTTGGCGTTGAGTCTTAAATTATTAAAATAAAAATGTTTTAACCTATTAAAATATAAAATGGGCGCAGCACCATCGACACCCGATGATGGTCAAAAAATAGGATATTGTAAAAGCAGTGATATTGATTGCAGTGAGGTATCGGGAGCTTGTGGTGTTTTACAGGATAGCGCCAAAAAGGACATTGTTGACGGTGAAGCAGTACCATATAAAGGTCTTGGTAAAAACCAGTTAGAATGTTCAGATTTAAGAAAAAAAGACTGTTTTTTTATGATGAATGAATACGGTGTATGTGCGTTTGATACAGAAAAAGAGATGGCAGAAACCGAAATAACGTCTCAAGGAAACGCACCTGACCCAGATAAGAAAGACATATTTACATGTGGAAATAAAAAAATTTATGTAGAACCATCCCTTACCCCGGAAATGTGTCATTGTATAAATAATAATAAAGGTGTAAGTTGTAATCCGGAGATTGATTGTCCGGATACCTGTCCTTCAGGGCAGGTATGTGACAGAAGTTCTGAAGCGGTTGGACACGATGATAGTAAACCGTGGATCAAACTTTATAAATGTAAAGATATACCACCAGATAAACCTAATACAATGTTGTGGATTATTTTGGGAGCAGGAATATTATTGTTAATTGGTATTGTTATTGCTATGTCATCCACTTAAAGGTATCTTCTTTGTTTAATAATTTTACATTTACCCATTTTTCAGTCAGCACACGCCTTTTATTTGGGTAGTTTATTTTTAATTAAATACCCAACCACTCCCACAAGTAACAATACACCCAATATATTTCTTAAAGGAATCTTAGGTTTAGGTGGAGGTGGTTCGGGAATTCGTTGGACATTTTCATTTAGTTCATCGACTTTGGTGCACAACTTGTTTATAGCTTTGACAACTCTTAAATTTGTGTCTTTTGATGGAGATTTATGGTCAATAGTTGTAATTTCAAGTGTAAAATAAAAATGTTTCGGCGTTAATAATTCATATCTTCCACCTTCTTGAAATTCATAAAGTTTAAAATTTAATTTTTTGATAGAAATTGGATTAAAATAATTTGTTTTTCTGTTCCAACTTCCCCATTGTTTGTCCCATTGAATAATATTATTTGATCCACTATAATTTCTTTCCAATGGTATCCGTGATAAGATTTGCGAGTTCCGTTCACTTAGCATTTGTCCTGGTGTAGGAACGTCGGGGCAAACAATATCGATGTATTTTATAGCAGCGGATGTTCCCGGACCATTTTCTCCAACTTGTGTAATATAAAAATCAACAACTTTAATTCCTATTACATCTCTCATTTCTTCTACAAATGCGTTTGAAGTGATACTTAAATCAACGGAAAAAATATTTCCTGTACCGTTGACGTAAGGAGAGTCAACGTTAAGATATTGAATTTTTTTAGGAATTTCTTCTAAATTATTCATTATATAAAATTTTTTTATCCACTTTATTCTATACTACTAATTTTTTTTCTACAATGAGAGAAATATTAGCTGGATTATTTGCGTCAGGTGCTACAGTAGGGTCTATTATTTTTCATTTGGGTAGAGAATCAAACAGAATAGATGAGCTTTTTTCAAAAGCTTATGCGGCAGAAAATGAAAGAAAAGATATGCGTGATATTGTTTTTGATATTCATGGTAAAGTTACCGGTATGGAAAAGGATGTTCACTATATAAAATCTTCTATATATTCCAAGGAAATTGATTTTTAATTAAAGATTTCCGTCTATATTTTATTATAATCATAGATTATGTTTGCTCTTGCTGTATGGACCATTGTTGTTGCTGGTGTTGCGAGTCGTTATCCTAAAGTTTTCAAGAGAATTACTCTTCCTGCGTGTTGTGAGCGTTGTCCTAAAATTTTCAGGAGCTACAGAATTAATCTTGCTGGTGTTGTG